>Ga0214921_10001271_pt1 | contig 43560 bp, 40 predicted proteins | sample LL1505_MetaG_FD_177992 | JGI IMG/M metagenome (GOLD analysis project Ga0214921, IMG submission 177992) | Freshwater microbial communities from Lake Lanier, Atlanta, Georgia, United States - LL-1505 | ecosystem: Environmental > Aquatic > Freshwater > Lake | place: USA: Georgia | collected...
TACTCTGAACAGCATGTACAGCTAAATAAATAAAGACCAGCGCAAAAATCAAACCTGATACTGCAGGATATTTTTTTAAATGCACTAAAGAACCTAAAGGATTTGATCTCTTCCAATCAAAAGCCCTTCTATTTTCCAATGGTAAGGACTCAGGTAATACAAAATACCCATAAACCACATTTAACAAGGCTAATGATGCAGCAACAAAAAATGGCAATCTAGGCCCAATTTCTCCTAAAAATCCACCTAGCATAGGACCAATAATAAAACCTATTCCAAAGGCAGCGCCAATCATACCAAAATTTTGAGCTCTATTTGAATCATCACTGATATCCGCCATATAAGCCGATGCAGTCGTTACACTTGCACCTGTGATACCTGAAATAGTACGACCTATGAATAACCAAAGAATAGATGGTGCAAATGCCAAGAATAAATAATCCAATCCAAAACCAAATAATGAAATCAAAAGCACAGGCCTTCTCCCATATTTATCACTTAAACTTCCAATGAAAGGTGCAAAAATGAATTGCATAGTCGCATATAAAAAAGTCATCCATCCGCCATACAAAGAAGCCTTACTTAAATCATCGGTATGCAACAAACCTTTAATCAATTGTGGAATAACCGGAATGATAATGCCAAGGCCCACAATATCAATCACCAATGTGAGAAATATGAAACCAACTGCTGCCTTCTTTGTGTTTGCCATAAAATAAATTGACGGATAGGGCAAATTTGCCTATCCGTCAAATATACAAGTACAATTCAATACTTCAAAAACTATCCCTCGTTCCTAAAGACAACTACCCCGTCAAAAATATCAATTAAGACTTTTTTGGACTTATCTATTGCGCCGCTTAAAATTTGCTTACTCAATTCATTTACAACCAATTTTTGAATTAAGCGCTTTAAAGGCCTTGCACCGAACTGCATATCAAAGCCCTGTTCTGATAGATATTCAACTAGGTAATCTGTAAACTCAATTTGCATGCCGTTTTCAGCCACCAGGGACTTTAACTGTTTCAATTGAATTTGAACAATCGAAGCCATCTGCTTTCTCAATAATGGAGCGAACATGATGATATCGTCTACCCTATTCAAGAATTCAGGACGGATGGTTTGTTTTAGCAAATCCATCACTTCTGTTTTTGCTAATGCAGTTTTTTCTTCTAAATTTTGATCTGTTACTTCTTCAAATGCATCCTGAATTAAATGACTACCAATATTACTTGTCATGATGATGATGGTATTTTTAAAATTAACCACCCTCCCTTTATTGTCTGTCAATCTTCCATCATCCAACACTTGTAATAAAATATTCCAAACATCTGGATGCGCTTTTTCTATTTCATCTAAGAGCACCACACTATATGGTTTTCGACGCACCGATTCCGTCAACTGTCCACCTTCTTCATAGCCTACATAACCTGGAGGCGCACCCACTAATCTTGACACCGTATGTTTTTCTTGGTACTCACTCATATCAATCCTTGTCATCATACTATCGTCATCAAACAAATAATTAGCCAATGCTTTTGCTAATTCTGTTTTACCAACTCCAGTTGTACCTAAAAAGATGAATGAACCAATTGGTTTCTTCGGATCTTGTAATCCAGCCCTGCTTCTTCTAATGGCATCTGAAACTGCTGTGATGGCTTCTTCTTGTCCTACTACCCTTTCATGTAAAGCCGTTTCTAAATACATTAATTTTTCTCTTTCAGATTGCATCATTTTATGCACGGGTATGCCTGTTGCTTTTGCAATGTTCTCTGCAATGTCATCTGCATCCACTTCTTCTTTCATTAAACGTTTGCCTTCTTCGCCTAAATCATTTAACTGATTGGTGCATTCCAATAACAAGGTTTCTTGTTCTTTTAATTTTCCATAACGAATTTCAGCTACCTGTCCATAATCTCCATTACGCTCAGCCACTTCTGCAGCTTGCTTTAATTGCTCCATTTTACCTTTGGCATCCTGCACTTTATCAACCAACTCTTTTTCTACTTTCCATTTTGCAGTGAGGGTATCTTGTTGCACCAATAAATTACTTATTTCTACATTCAATTGTTTTAATTGATCCGGATTGTTCTCACGCTTAATGGCTTCTCTTTCAATTTCTAATTGTCTAATTTGACGTTGTAAAGTATCCAAGTCTTCTGGCATAGAATTCATCTCTAATCTTAGCTTAGCAGCACTTTCGTCAATCAAGTCAATGGCCTTGTCTGGTAAAAAACGATCTGTAATATACCTCGAAGAAAGTTCTACAGCAGCCACAATCGCTTCGTCCTTAATGCGTACATGATGATGCGTTTCATATCTTTCCTTTAAACCTCTTAAAATAGAAATGGCATCTTCTTTTGAAGGCTCATCAATCATGACTTTCTGGAATCTTCTTTCCAATGCTTTATCCTTTTCGAAAAACTTTTGGTATTCGTTTAAAGTGGTTGCACCAATGGCCCTTAACTCTCCTCTTGCCAATGCTGGTTTCAAAATATTGGCAGCATCCATGGCGCCATCACCTCCACCAGCACCAACGAGTGTATGAATTTCGTCAATGAATAAAATAATATCCCCATCACTACTAGTAACTTCTTTAATGACCCCTTTTAATCGTTCTTCAAATTCACCTTTGTATTTTGCTCCAGCAATCAATAGCCCCATGTCTAAAGCATAAATAATTTTTGACTTTAAATTTTCGGGTACATCCCCATTCACAATACGCATCGCCAATCCTTCTGCAATCGCTGTTTTACCAACACCAGGCTCACCCACTAAAATTGGATTGTTCTTGCTTCTTCTGGTTAGGATATGCAATGTTCTTCGTATTTCGTCATCACGACCAATCACAGGATCTAATTTACCTTTGTTGGCCATCTCGTTTAAATTCTTTGCATATTTATTCAGAGCTTGGAACTGTGTTTCTTGTGTGGCGGACTTAATTGTTTCACCATGCCTTAATTCTGAAATCGCAGTTTTTAAACCTTTCTCGGTCAAGCCTGCATCTTTTAAAATTTTTGCAACGGCATCATTCACTTGAAGGATCCCCACAATTAAATGCTCCACTGTTACAAAGTCGTCCCCAAAATCTTTCAAAGAAGCGGTTGATTTTAATAAAACTGCATTTAAATCTCTACTCAATGCAGAGGCAGGTTCACCACTTTGTTGTTTTGGTAGTTTTTCAAATAAAGCATCTAGTTTTTGCAAAACCCAACTAGGTTGTACATTATTTTTTTTCAATAAAAAATCAGTTGGACTGTCCTTGTCTCCAAGAATGACTTTTAATAAGTGCGCTGTTTCAATGTTCGCATGTTGGTTATTATAAGCCAACTGCTGTGCAGCTTGAATGGCCTCCTGCGCTTTGATGGTATATTGATTTAAATTCATATAACTTGTTTTAGTATTTACTTTATATCCGCAAATAGAAAGCCACACCTATAATTCAGCAATTATGTCTTAATGCATCTTAAAAAAGCGTAATAAAGTCAGTCATACATTGCTTTTTCTGCTAATTTTACATAAGATAACAAAAAGCACTAAGATGGCACCTAAAAGAAATTTATTCTTACCTAATTACGAACACAAGAGCCAACCACTAGCATCTTCAAATATTTACTATAAGCGTGTTTTATCGAACCTTTTTAAAACGATTTGTATTTTAGGCGCATCCTTGATGATTGGTATACTTGGATATAAATTTTTAGGGCCAATGAGTTGGATAGATGCATTGCACAACGCCTCTATGATTTTGAGTGGTATGGGACCAGTTGTCACGATTCAAACCAATGCAGGAAAATTATTTTCTTCTTTTTATGCGATTTTTAGCGGCGTTGTTTTTATATCAAGTATTGGCATTTTAATTGCGCCAACTGCACATCGTTTTTTTCACTCAATGAATCTTGAAGATTGAACCAATTTAGGCACACACAGATAATTAAAGAGCTTGCATTGCAACATGGATTTGACTTCTGTGGTATTGCAGAAGCCAAAGAGTTAACTGAGGATGCTTTTAGATTAGAGCAATGGCTTGCGAAAGGTTTTCATGGGGATATGCAGTACATGGAAAAACATTTTGACTTAAGAATCAATCCAAAAAAATTAGTGCCTGGAGCAAAATCTGTCATAACTTTTTTAAAAAATTATTACCCCGAACAGGAACAACCAGATGGCTTTCCGAAAATTGCTAAATATGCGTACGGCCAAGATTACCATGAAGTCATTAAGCTTTCATTGAATGAGATGTTGGATGCACTTCGACAAAAAATTGGCCCTATTGAGGGTAGAGGATTTGTAGACTCCGCTCCAGTCTTAGAGCGATCCTGGGCTTGGCTTTCCGGTGCAGGATGGATAGGTAAAAATGGCAATTTAATTCAACCAAAAAAAGGTTCCTATTTTTTTATTGCTAGTTTGATTGTAGACCTTGAATGTGTTTATGACCAACCCATTGCAAAAGATTATTGTGGTACATGTACCAAATGTATTGATGCTTGTCCTACACAAGCCATTTTGCCTAATAAAACAATTGAAGCCAATCATTGTATTAGTTACTACACCATTGAATTGAAAAAACAAACCATCGAAACAGGTTCTGATAGGGCCTATCAAGATTGGGCATTTGGTTGTGATATTTGTCAAGATGTATGTCCTTGGAATCGATTTAGTCATCCGCACCAAGAAGCAAAATTTAAACCTATTGAAGGCTTATTAAGCATGTCCAAAGATGCATGGCTCGAAATGGAAGAAACTAGTTTTAAAGCAAGGTTTAAAAAATCCCCTTTACTGAGGTCAAAATTAAAAGGGATCAAAAGAAATATTGAATACTTAAGGGGTCGAGGTGGATAAAATGCAAGCTGTCAAATGCTGTAATTCTTCTTCCATCTTTGCACCCAAGACCTTCTCATTGAGTAAAGTCTGAAATTTTTCCCAAGGATACCATTTTACATTTTGCTCAAAGGACCAATGAATTACATAAGTGCCCTCTTTTAAAGGCAGCCATTCTATTTGAACCTGATAAGGCGCTTGTCCGGTCGCTACCCATTGCAAATGCACGGTGCTATCGGTACTTGAAAGCATTTTGATAGTTTGCGAGCCGACTTGTGCAATACTATCCTGCACCATCACAGATTGGTCTTGCCAATCACTCATCCAGCCTTTCCAAGCGGATAAATTTTTTACACAATGTTGAATTTGTAATTTGGATGCATTGACTTCCACCGCCCGGGATGTAATGACAACCGATGGAAATAAGCTTGCTATGGCAGTGATCAAAATGCTAATAACTAAAACACTTATCAAGGCAAAACGGATTAGTTTCATGTTATTCCCATTTAAAAATTTTGTACGCAGCAGCATACACAATGAAGATCCATGCAAAGAGTATGGCGATTTCATTTCCTACTGAAAATAAATTTGCACCCTCAAAAGCTATTTCACGCATCGCATTATTAAAATGTGTTAATGGTAAAATATTACAAAAAGGTTGAAGCCATTTTGGAAAGGCATCAATTGAAAAGAAAGTGCCCGCCAGTAAAAACTGAGGCAGTGTAATTAAATTAGCAAATGGCGGAATGGTACTTTCATTTTTAGCCACACCACTCACTATAAATCCAAAACCCATAAATAAGATTAGTGCGATAAAACTAAGTGCCATGATATTCAAAAAAGTAACCCAGCCATGCACCAATGTGAACTTAAATGCAAAATGGCCAATACCAATAATGATCACAGCAGTCATCAATTGAAAAATTACCCTACTCAAGGCCTCGCCTAAAATAATATACAAACGTCTTATAGGTGTGGCATAAAACCTTTTTAAAACTAATTGTTGTCTTAAATTAAAAAACAAAAAAGCCACACCAAAAACCCCTGCACTTAATAAAGAAAAACCAAGTTGTCCAGGTAAAATAAAATCGATTGTTCTATAAGTTCTGCCCGGCACTTCAATCACTTCGTTCTTGACCACCGCAATAGTTGGGGCATCTTTAAACTGAGTGGCATTGATATTTGCAATCACTGCATTCAAGATGGATTTAATTACTTGAATATTTTGTGGATTCGCAGCAGCTGAACTTGTTAATTGGATTTGATAAGGCTGACGAGGATTATGTGTTGGTTGAATATCAATTAAGGCCGTAATTCTTCCCTTAGCCAATTCTGCATTCACGTTAGCTTGATCAGCCGTTATAAACTTCAATCCTGCCAGTGACTTTATTTTGGTATAAACCAAGTTGGAAGTATCTGCATTGGGAGCTAAAGCCACTTTTACATTGATATTCCCGCCGCTACTTAGGAATCCAAATACTAAAATGAAAATAAGCGGAAATGCAATACTAAAAATAACTGCAGATGGGCTTCTCAATATAGAGCGCAGGCTTGCTCTTGTAATAGCAAGCATCGCTTTAATTTGACTATATGAATGCATGATTCCTAAGGCTGTTTAACCACAAATATAGGCATTCGTGCTTGAGGGGCACCAACCATTTGTTGAACAGTTTTCAAATTTTGAAAAATCTGCCATTGACTTGCACCTATTTCAGATTCAATTGATTTGACTTTAACATAGTCTTTATAGTCTTCGATTAAATCTTCGATAAAGGATTTTGATTCTGGATATTGCTTAATGCTATAACCTTTCAGTTTCGCCATTTTAGCTGCAGAAGCAAGCGCATCATTTAATGTACCTATTCTATCCACAAGTCCTACTTTGATCGCATCCGAGCCTAACCAAACTCGACCTTGCGCAATTGAATCCACATACTCCATTGATTTTTTCCTGCCCTTTGCTACCCTAGATTTAAATGTATGATAGATACTGTCTACACCGGATTGCAAGATTTTTTGCTCCATCGTATTCAGAGGCCTTGTCACTGTTGGCGCATCTGCATAAGGCGCAGTTTTTACACCATCAAAACTAATGCCTAATTTATTATTCATGAATCCTGATATATTAGGGATCACTGCAAATACGCCTATCGAACCGGTAATCGTATTGGCATCTGCATAAATAGAATCTGCACCTGATGCAATATAATATCCACCAGATGCAGCGACGTCGCCCATACTAACTACGACTGGTATTTTTCCTTTAATCAATTCTATTTCTCTCCATATAATATCACTTGCTAATGCACTTCCTCCCGGAGAATTCACTCTTAAAACCAATGCATCTATCGATTCGTCAGCTCTAATTTTTTGAAGCAACATTCTAAAATCATCACTTGCAATTGAACCTTTTACGCCTTTGCCCATTACAATATCACCGTCTGCATAGACCACTGCAATTTTGCCAGCCCCAGTTCCTCTTAATGGCACCGACTTTGCATACTCCTTAACAGCAACAAATGGAATATCGTTTTCTTTTACCCCTTTTAATTTTTTTGCAATCATTTTCTTCAATTGGTCGTCATAGATTAATCCATCCACCAAACCATTTGATAAAGCATCTTGTGCAGATTGAATTTTAGCCTCGTTCACCAATGCTTTTAACTTTTCAGGTGCAATTTGTCTTGAACTTGCTACTGAATTAATAAAATGATCATATAAACCATTTAACCATACACCAGTTTGTTGTTTATTGGCATCCGACATTTTTGTATACCTAAAAGGCTCGGTAGCACTTTTGAACTTGCCTGCATAAAAAACTTGCATTTGGACATCCAATTTATCCAACATTCCTTTTAAGAAAACAGTTTCCAACGAAAACCCACTAAACTCTAATCCACCTTGTGGATGGGTATAAATTTGATTGGCTACATTACCTACCCAGTAGCCTTTTTGAGAAATCGTTTCGCCATATGCAAAAATAAATTTGTTACTTTTTTTAAAATCAACCAGGGCCTTTCTAAGTTCCTCTGAACTTGCGTACCCATTTGAATTTTGTTGACACTTAATATAAATACCTTTAATATTTGAATCTTTTTTTGCATGCTGAATCAACCCAATCACAGATGTTAAGCTTGGTATTTTCCCAGTACCTGGATTCATCAATTCAGTAAATGGATCTGATACTTCTTTTTCTGTGAAATTATCATTTAAGTCAATTACTAAAACTGCATTAGTTGGTACAGTTACTTCTACGTCAGAAGAAAAAGCTGCTGCAAATCCAATTAATAGCATCACACCACCAATTGAAAAAACAAGTATTGCAAGTAATGCAGCGAAGAATGAACTAAAGAAGCTTTTCATAATATAGATTGATTTTGAATAATTCTAAAATAGCAAGAAAAAAATAAAGATTGCCTTGTAAAATTATGGATATTTGCGTTCATTTTTAGCATACTTCTATGAACCATGTATACCTCATGATAGGCGGCAATATAGGAAACCGTTTGGCCAATTTAGAAAATGCTCGAAATAGCATTGATTTAAAATGTGGCCCAATACAAAAGCAGTCCTCCATCTTTGAGACAGAAGCCTGGGGTATGAAAGAGCAACCTGCATTTTACAACCAAGCACTCTGTATCGAAACCTTATTGAGCCCCCAAGACTTGATGGCCATGCTATTGGCGATTGAGGTATCCATGGGTCGTGAAAGATTGTTCCCACTTGGACCGAGGACCATTGATTTGGATATTATTTATTTTAACCAAACAATTATGGATATACCTGGTTTAATTATTCCACATCCTAGACTAGCATTGCGCAACTTTGTATTGGCGCCATTGGCGGAGATTGCACCTGATTTTGAGCATCCTATCCTTAAAAAAACAAATTTGCAGCTTTACAAAAACAGTACAGACACCTCCGTTGTGCATAAAAAAAACAATCTATAAAGGATCCAAAACTTATCTTTGTTCGCAAGTATTAGAAGTATTATGAAGCATCATTTTATAGCAATTGAGGGGAATATTGGTGCAGGAAAGACAACACTATCACAATTGCTTGCACAACATTTTGATGCTAAGCTAGTTTTAGAGGAATTTGCAGATAACCCATTTTTGACAAAATTTTACGAGAACCCAAAACAATACGCTTTTCCATTAGAACTGTTTTTTTTAGCAGAAAGATTCAAGCAGCAACAAGAAATGGTCAAGTCCAATGACCTTTTTCAAAATATCACTGTATCGGATTATATTTTTACTAAATGCTTACTCTTTGCAAAGGTGAATTTGCCCGAGGAAGAATTTAGATTGTATCAAAAAATGTTTGATGTCTTTGTGCAACAATTGACGCCGCCCGATATTTTGATTTATCTACACGCCCCAGTGAATAGATTGCAAGGCAATATTAAAAAGCGAAATCGAAAATTTGAACAATCCATCCCCGACGAATACTTGTTTAAATTACAAGAGACTTATACCAGCTATATCAAGCAACATAATATCAAAACTATTTTTGTGGATGCTAGTAATGCAGATTTTTTGTACAATGAAAAGCATTTAAAAGTGATTACAGACGCATTGGACAAAGATTTAGAAGAAGGTCAACATTATTTTACACTACCCTAAGTTCAATCTATTAATACTGTTATGGAGCAAAATGCACAACAACTAACCAAAGATCCATTTGCAGCTTTAAGGATAACTGAGTTCAGGAATTTAATGATTGGCCGATTTTTATTTATCATGGGCCTTAGAATGATGGGCACATTGGTAGGCTGGTGGATCTATGAGTTGACCAATGAACCTTTTGCAATAGGCTTGATTGGTCTAGCAGAAGTGATTCCTGCCGTATCACTGGCATTATATGCAGGCCATGTGATTGATAAAAGCGAGAAAAGAAAAATTATATTAAAAGGTGTTGCACTCTACTTAACTTGTGCGATAGGTTTATTACTCTTGTCATCGGCCTTTGGCAAAGCACATTTAGGCAACCTGCAAATAGCCCTAGTTATTTATTTTGTTATCTTTTGCACTGGTGTGATTCGTTCTTTTACTGGACCAGGATTTGGCACTTTGGTGGGTGAAATTGTCCCTAAAAATTTATTACAAAATGCAAGTACATGGAGTCAAGGGATGTGGCTGAGCGCCTCCGTTGTAGGACATGCAAGTGTTGGTTTTATGATTGCAGGTTTTGGCATTCATGGCTCTTTGATTCTTGTAGTATCCTTAGTGGCAATTGGCTTTTTCTTTATACAAAAAATTAGTGCAAAGCCCCCACACCCCTCTGTGGTGGAACAAAAGCCACTTGAAAGTGTGAAAGAAGGATTGCGTTTTGTTTTAAATACGAAAGAATTATTGGGAGCCTTGTCGTTGGATTTATTTGCTGTCCTTTTTGGTGGTGCAGTCGCAATGGTACCCGTATTTGCAAGAGATATTTTAAAAGTTGGCCCTATTGGTTTTGGCTGGCTCAATGCAGCAACTGATATTGGTGCGATGCTGATTATCATACTCATTACATTATTTCCTGTTACACAAAAACAAGGAAAAAAATTATTACTTGCAGTCGCAGGTTTTGGTGTTTGTATCATAGTCTTTGCATTGTCTAAAATATTTTGGATTTCATTTGCTGCATTGTTAATGAGTGGTATTTTAGATGGATTTAGTATGATTGTTCGAGGCACCATTGTTCAACTCAAAACACCAAGCCATATGCGTGGCAGGGTGATGTCGGTGAATTCGATGTTTATCAATAGCAGTAACGAATTAGGGCAATTTGAAAGTGGATTAGCTGCAAAAGCAATGGGTGTCATACCATCGGTGGTATTTGGTGGAGTGATGACCATTTTAGTGGTTTTCACTACTTGGTTTAAAGCACCAAAGCTAAAAGAAATGGAATATTAATTATTTGGCAATCAGTGCATTCATGACATCATGCACAATCGGACAGAATTCTGCATTTTTCATTGTAATTGGAATACGTTTAAAAAATACATCTTCGTCTGTGTAAGGAAACCTTTGACAATCGGTTGGACGATGATCATAAATACTACAAGCATGATCATTCCCTAAAAAAGGACAAGGTCTTGTTTTAGAAACATAGTCACCTTCTTCGTCCATACTTAAATACTGATCAATAAATGCAGTCTCTTTCATCCCCATGTATTTACTGATTCTTTTAATGTCTGGCATCTTAAATCTTGGGGAATAATTTTTGCAACATCTTGCACAATCTAAACAATCAATTTTCTCAAAAGCAGCTTCATGCAAGTCTGGCAATTGCTTTAAAATAACACGCTTATCCACCCTTTTTAGAAAGTTTTGGAATTTTTTAAGCTGTTCTGGAGCGGGCGTATCGTATAAGTGTTCAGTGTTTGCTTGCATAATTGGTACCAAAAGTAAACTATTTAGCCATCATCCACAAGCTTTCCCCATTCGAGTTTATTTTATTAGCCATTCCCTTTTCATGGCGGCCCTAAAAGCCTATATTTGTGCCAATTTTTAACCCTTTCAATTCCGTCGAAATGAATCAAAATGGCGCAGAATTTATCCAAAGACATATTGGCCCAAATCCAGTAGATAGTGCAAAAATGTTGAAGGCAGTTGGAGTGGATACTTTAGCAGCATTAATAGACAAAATTGTACCTGCAAATATTCGTTTAACAAAACCAATGGAGATTCCTGAGGGATTGACCGAGTTTGAAATGTTACAATCACTCAAAGCAATTGGTGAGAAAAATATTGTCGCGAAAAATTTTATCGGACAAGGTTACTATGGAACTATCACACCATCTGTGATTCTAAGAAATATTTTTGAAAACCCAGGTTGGTATACGCAATACACCCCTTATCAGGCAGAGATTGCACAAGGCCGTTTAGAAAGTTTATTGAACTTTCAAACCATGATTTCGGATTTGACTGGAATGGACATTGCGAACGCATCTTTATTGGACGAAGCAACTGCAGCTGCAGAAGCGATGGCTATGATCTTTAATCATATCAATAAATCAGATGTGATTAGTCAACCAAAATTATTTGTGGACGAAGCCATCTTTGCACAAACAAAATCTGTTTTGCAAACTAGAGCAACACCAATTGGTGTAGAATTAGTAACAGGTGATTTTAAAACTGCTGCTATTGATGGTGGCTTCTTTGGTGCAATCCTTCAATATCCAAATGCCAATGGTGCAATCCAAGACTACACTAGCTTTATAGACCAAATACACCAAGTTGGTGGTATGGTTATTTTAGTGGCTGATTTGCTTTCATTGACTGTTTTAAAAAGTCCAGGCGAATTGAATGCAGATGTGGCTGTAGGTAATACACAAAGATTTGGTGTGCCGATGGGATTTGGCGGACCACATGCTGCTTATTTTGCAACCAAAGATGCATTCAAAAGAGGTATGCCAGGAAGATTGATTGGCGTAAGTATTGATGCACAGGGCAACCGTGCATTAAGAATGGCATTGCAAACTAGAGAGCAACATATTAAACGCGAAAAAGCAACTTCTAATATTTGTACTGCACAAGCATTACTTGCCAACATGGCTGTGATGTATGCAGTATATCATGGACCTGATGGATTAAAAGCTATCGCTTCTAGAGTGCATGCATTGGCACAAGGATTGGCGCAACAATTAGAAAGTTTAGGGATTCAACAGGTGAATGAATTTTATTTTGACACATTACACCTAACAGGTTTTGATGCAAATAAATTATTTGAGCTTGCAAACAAACAAGCTATTAATTTCAACTATTTTACAAATGGAACTGTGTCTATTAGCATAGATGAAACAACCTCTGTAAAAGACATTCAATCCATTGTGCATTTGTTTGAAACATTGACAGGTAAAACCGCAAATGCATTGAATGTAAATAATAAAAACGCAGCCATCCCAACACAATTGGTTAGAACCAGCGACTACTTAACACATCCTGTATTCAATACACATCATAGTGAAACACAAATGATGCGCTATATCAAGCAATTAGAAAATAAAGACCTTTCTTTAAATACAAGCATGATTAGCCTTGGTAGTTGTACCATGAAATTGAACGCTGCCACAGAAATGATCCCAGTGAGTTGGCCATGTTTTGGTGGCTTACATCCATTTGCACCTGCAAATCAAACCATCGGCTATCAAGAGATTGTGAAAGAATTGAGTGCTTATTTATGCCAAACGACTGGGTTCACCGCTTGTAGTTTACAACCCAATAGTGGTGCACAGGGTGAATATGCCGGACTATTGACCATCCGTTCATACCATGCTGCCAGAAATGAGCCGCATAGAAATATTGTTTTGATTCCAATTAGTGCACACGGCACCAACCCAGCGAGTGCGGTGATGGCAGGTTTCAAAGTAGTGGTAGTAGCATGTGATGCTGCTGGTAATATTGATGTGGCAGACCTAACTGAAAAGGCAATTCAACATAAAGACCATCTAGGTGCTTTAATGGTGACTTATCCGTCTACACATGGTGTATTTGAAGAAACCATCATGGATATTTGTAATACCATTCACGTAAATGGTGGTATGGTTTATATGGATGGTGCTAACATGAATGCACAGGTTGGATTAACAAGTCCGGGAAATATTGGTGCGGATGTATGTCACTTGAATTTACATAAGACATTTGCCATTCCACATGGTGGAGGTGGACCAGGTGTTGGACCAATTTGTGTGAATGATAAACTAGCTCCTTTCTTACCGGGTCATATTAAGAATGGAGATGCAACCAATGCAGTAAGTGGTGCACCTTTAGGATCTGCAAGTATTTTATTAATTAGTTATGCCTATATCAAAATGTTAGGTGCTAAAGGATTGGAATTGGCCACCAGCTATGCCATTTTGAATGCAAACTATATGAAATCAAGATTAGAAAAAGCCTATACGATTTTATATACAAGCAAAAATGGCACATGTGCACACGAATTCATTATTGACCTAAGACCATTTAAATTAACTGCAGGCATCGAAGCAGAAGATGTGGCAAAACGTTTGATTGATTATGGATTCCACGCGCCAACAATGAGCTTCCCTGTAGCAGGCACTATCATGATTGAGCCTACAGAAAGCGAGGATATGGCAGAATTAGATCGTTTCTGTGATGCTTTGTTAGCAATTCATAAAGAAATCGTTGCCATTGAAACAGGCCGTTTTGATAAGGTAGATAATCCATTGAAAAATGCACCACATACACAACATGTGATTTGTGCAAATGAATGGTCTCATAGTTACACTAGACAAGAAGCTGCATTCCCGTTACCATATGTTGCGTTGAATAAATTTTGGCCAACTGTAGCGCGTGTAAACAATACACATGGAGATAGAAACCTTGTTTGTACATGTGAGCCAGTATCTTCTTATGCATAAATAAATTTTAAGATAGATTCTAAATAAAAGAGGCGCTTCAAATTGAAGCGCCTCTTTTATTTATTCAGAATAACACATCTGACTATAGTTCAATGCATTGATATCACTAAGTATCCATTCTTTTTACAACACTGCTACTAGTGATAGGGGGATTGCCATTCAACATGAATTCGTATAAACCAATGATTTTTTCCTTATCACTTAATGAGGTTTGCAATTTTTCAAAATCGTTTTCAAGTTTTTTCAATTTCTTGTTTTCGCTTATGTATTTATTTGTAAAGTCTTGTAAAATAATATCGTCTATTTGTTGACTTTGCTGTACGGCCTCTTTTAGCATCTGTCCTTCTCCAGTTAGTATCCATAAAATATCAAGTTCAGGATAGGCTTGATAGATCTTAATTAAGATATCCGACCCAACAGAACCTAAATGTTTTAATTGCTTTGAAAAATAACCATTGGACAAATTAATTTTTTGCTCAAAGGCGTGTGGTGAAATCTTTTTGAAATGAATAAAGATTGCGATTCTTTCAATTGGCTTCATAATAAAATATTTAGAGGTTAATTTAATACGACATTGTTAGCTGTATCGTATTACTAAATTACCTCTATCAATAAAATCATGTCCAAAACTTAGGCCTCATTTACAGGAGACTTAGGCCTCATTTTTTAGAAAAAACAAACGACTTATAGTTTTTCACTTAATTCCAACCATCTTAATTCTGCAGCTTCTAATTCGGCTGTAACTGAAGCCAGTGTTGCACTTAAGGCAGTGATAGCATTATAATCTCCTGAACTATTATTCAATTCATTTGTGAGTGTCGCTTTTTTGCTTTCTAGTTCGGGCATTGAAATATTCAACTGCTCTAGTTCTAATTTTTCTTTATAAGACATTTTTTCCGCTACTTTCTTTGGAGCATTGTCTATGGTTGTAGGTTTCATTTCATGCTCCACTTGAGTGGTGATATCGGAACTTACAGCAGCATAATTTTGTTTGCTTTTTTCTAAAATCCTAAACTGAGTATAATTCCCAGGATAGTCACGAATCACACCATCCCCTTCAAATATAAATAAGTGGTCAACCAATTTATCCATAAAGTAACGATCATGCGATACCAATAATACACAACCAGCAAAATCAATTAAGAACTGTTCCAGCACGGACAAAGTTGGAAGGTCTAAATCGTTGGTAGGTTCATCTAGAATTAAAAAATTAGGATTTTTAAATAAAATGGTTAATAGTTGCAGTCTTTTTTTCTCTCCACCACTCAAAGCACTTAAATAAGTATACTGCTTGTCTGGAGTGAATAAAAATAATTCTAAAAATTGTGCTGCACTTAATGTACCCCCACTTGCCAAAGGAAACTGCTCGGCAAATGTTTTTAAGTATTCAATGACACGCATGTCCTTTTTATAGGTAAGTCCCTCTTGAGAAAAATGACCAAAGACTATGGTATCGCCTACATTGATTTTACCACTATCCGGCATTGTCAATCCTTGTAAAATTTGCAAGAAAGTAGACTTCCCAACACCATTCTTACCTACTATGCCAATGCGTTCTCCTTTACTAAATGTATAATCAAAGCCTTTTAGCACAACTAAATCACCATAAGACTTATAAACTTTTATGGCTTCTATAATCTTACCCCCCAATCGGGTCATTTTCATATCCAATTGCAAATTGGTGTCTTCTATTTTTTGCTTTGCCTTCGCTTCTACTTCATAAAAATTATCTTGCCTGCTTTTGCTTTTAGTTGTCCTTGCTTTTGGCTGCTTACGCATCCACTCTAATTCTTTTCTAAAGGTATTTTTTGCTTTGTCAATACTTGCTAATTCTGATTCAATCCTGGCAGCTTTTTTCTCTAAATAATTTTCGTAATCTCCTTTGTAAAAATATAATTTTTCTCTCTCTAATTCCCAAATCTCATTTGTAACTGCTTCTAAGAAATAACGATCATGCGATACTAGTAATAAGGTTACTTTTTCTTGCTCTAAATAATTTTCCAGCCATTCAATCATATTTAAATCCAAGTGATTGGTTGGCTCATCCATTAACAATAAAACATGCTTAGGTTCAAATCCAATTTGGATCAAGGTTTTTGCTAGGGAAACACGTTTTCTTTGTCCCCCACTTAATTTTGAAACAGGTTGTTCTAAATGATGGATATTTAATTGGGTTAGAATCGTTTTTACTTTTGATTCAAAGTCCCATGCATTGTTCTCCTCCATTTCCATAATCGCATCTGTGATCAAATTTTCATCTTCCGTTTCCATGGCCATTTCATAATTACTGATAGCCTTCATGATAGGGTGTTCTTGATTGAATAAGTTTTGCGTCACCGATGCGGTTTCAATAAATTGAGGGTCCTGTTCAAATAATACCAACTGGACGTCTTTATGCACTTTAGCAGTACCCGAGTCTGGGACTTCTTTTCCAGATAAGATGCTTAAAAGGGTACTTTTTCCGATACCATTCCTAGCCACCAAAGCGATTCTGTCACCCTCGTTAATATTAAAGCTAATTCCCTTAAACAAGGGTGTAATACCATAACTCTTTGTCAAATTTTCTACAGATACATAATGCATGGCGCAAAGATACAAGCACTAAATTAAAATAGGGGAAAAAGCGACGAAGATTGTACTTTTGTAGACGTAAATATCGAAATAGATGAAAAATTTTGAAGTGCCTTCAGGCTACAGAAGCCCACTTATTGTTGCAATCAAACAAAAGCGCAAATTGGAAGATAAGCTCAAAAAGGATTTCACCCCTACTGAACTCGACTTTGGCAAGATTAAAATCTATTTAGCAAGACATTTTGGATTTTGTTATGGGGTAGAAAATGCCATTGATATTGCCTATAGAACGATTGAGGAAAATAAAGGTAAAAGAATATTTTTATTGAGTGAGATGATTCATAACCCTCAAGTAAATAATGACTTGACAAGCAAAGGTGTACAATTTTTACAAGATACACTAGGCAAAGAATTAATTCCTTTATCCGAATTAACAAAAGACGATATTGTCATTATTCCTGCATTTGGCACCACATTAGAATTAGAAGAGAAATTAAGAGCAAAAGGTATTGCAATTGAATCCTATGATACAACTTGTCCCTTTGTAGAAAAAGTTTGGAATCGTAGCGAACAAATTGCACAAAAAGGCTACTCTATTATCATACATGGGAAACCAAAACATGAAGAAACAAGGGCCACTTTTTCTCATACATCTGCACATACGCCCACTTTAATTGTGAACGATATCGAAGAAACCAAAGTCTTAGGAAAAATTATTAGCGGCGAATTACCAACTGCTTATTTTTATGATTTTTTTATCAATCGTTTCTCAGCAGGCTTTGACCCTACTATTCATTTAGATAAAATAGGTGTTGTAAATCAAACAACTCAATTAGCTACAGATACACAAGCAATTTCAGATTATCTAAAGCAAGTTATTCTGAAAAAATTTGGGCCCGAAAATTTACCTAGTCATTTTGCAGATACAAGGGATACGCTCTGTTATGCCACCAATGATAATCAATCTGCAGTGATTGGACTACTTGAGACAGCAGCCGATTTAGCCATTGTAATGGGCGGAAAAAACAGTAGCAATAGTTCCCACTTAGTAGAATTATGTGAACGAAAATTACCTACTTATTTTATTGATGATGTAAGTAAAATTATAGACGCCACTCATATTGAAAAAACCAATTGGAAAAATAAACAATCAGAAGTTGTACAAAATTACTTGCCAGAAGATGTAAATCCTATTCGTATTTTAATGACCAGTGGAGCAAGTTGCCCTGACACAGTGGTAGAATCGGTAATCAAGAAGATACTTAGCTTTTACCAACTAGAAGACGCATTTGAAAAAGTTAAGGAAAGTTGGATAGATTAAATAGTCTTTATCTTATCCATGGCCCACTGCATTGCCAGCTCGAATTGTTGTACTCTATCTAAATTTGTATTATCTAATACCAAAGCATCCTCCGCTTGTTTTAATGGACTATGCGCTCTTGTACTATCCATTAAATCTCTTTGTTGCAAATTAGCAGCAACTTCTTCCCTAAGTATAGCAGGATTTGTTTGAAGTAGTTCTTGATACCTGCGTTCCAATCTAATGGCAGGATCTGCCGTGACAAATAATTTTAATTCTGCATTGGGAAACACCACCGTGCCAATATCTCTCCCATCCATTACAATCCCTTTGTCAATTCCCATTGCTTGTTGCTGTGCCACTGCAAAATCTCTAACTGCAGCAATAGATGCTACTTCGCTCACTTTTTGACTCACTTGCATTTCCCGAATTTCTTGTTCTACATTTTCGCCATTTAAATACATATCGCTTTTTTGACTCACGCTATTGTATCTAAACCTCAATTCAATGGCATGCAATGCAGCTTCAATAGAGGCAGTATCGTTAAATGCTATATTGTTTCTTAAAAAATATAAAGCGATGGCTCGATACATCGCACCTGTATCAACAAATACATATTCCAAAGCCTTGGCCATTGCTTTTGCAAGCGTGCTTTTCCCACAGGATGAAAAGCCATCTATCGCTATGATGATTTTCTTTTGCATTATGGCGCTACAGTGATGGTTGCTGTTTGAGGTAAATTTGCATTTCGAATTGCAATTTGTCTTACTGCATTGCCTACAAAAGTCCTGAATGCCTCTTTTGATACTGAGTCTTGTCCAACCATTGCAGGCACACCTTCATCCCCGCCCTCTCTAATACTTTGCACCAAAGGAATTTGACCCAAAAAGGACAGGTCATATTCTGAAGCTAATTTAAGGCCTCCTTCTTTTCCAAATAAATAATATTTATTTTCTGGCAATTCTGCAGGTGTGAAATAAGCCATATTTTCTACCAATCCAATAATTGGGACATTCACATTCGCTTGTCCAAACATGGCGATTGCTTTTTTTGCATCTGCTAAAGCCACTTGCTGTGGTGTCGTTACAATCACCACACCTGTTACAGGAACTGTTTGCATGATGGTCAAATGAATATCACCAGTTCCTGGTGGCATATCAATTACAAGATAGTCAAGCTCACCCCAATCTACATCGGTGATGAATTGACGAATAGCACTGCTTGCCATTGGACCTCTCCAAACCACAGCATCTTTTTCATCCACCAGTAATCCAATGCTCATTATTTTAATACCATATTGATCCAGAGGGACAATCACCCCTTTTCCTCCTTCGTCTTTCATCAATGGTCTTTGGCCTCTAACACCAAACATGATAGGTACACTAGGTCCATAAATATCCGCATCCATCAAACCTACTTTAGCACCACCTTCAGATAAAGCCAACGCAAGGTTTGCAGCAACAGTACTTTTACCAACCCCACCTTTTCCACTCACTACGGCAATAATATTTTTCACTTTTGATAAAACCGATTTTTCGTCTTTTCTCAAGGAGGTTGTATTGGACGTAAAATTGACTTGTACCTGAGCTTTTGGATTTACTAATAATTTAATGGCATTTTCAGAAGCATTTTTCATCAAATCTTTCATTGGACAAGCAGGCGTTGTCAATACAATCGTAAAGCTTACAGCATCCACATCTATTTTTACATCCTGTATCATATTCAATGTCACTAAGTCTTTTCCCAGGTCTGGCTCTTGCACATTACTCAATGCTTTTAGTATCTCCTCCGTTGTCATTATGAAAGTTTTTGTTAAAATATTAAATCCCGGCAAAGTTAACGTTCATAGCGCTTATTTTGTCCTTTTAAAAGGCTTAAAATAGGGTCTATTTTAAAAAAACTACCCATTTCGAAACAAAAAAGTACTCTATTTCTGAACATTGAGACGTAATTTTGCAGCTACATGAAAAAGAAACTGATTCTGCCTTTATTGATCCTTTTTTCTGTGATTTCATCACAGTTAAATGCACAGACAGTAGATATATATAGAGACTCTGTTGTACAACTTTATGGAGTGGTGATGACTGCAGATAGTTTAAAAGCAATCCCTTTGGCAAGTATTGTTGTGAAAAATAAAGGTAGAGGCACCATCACTAATAACGATGGCGTTTTTTCTATCGCTGTCAATAAAGGAGAAACCATCACTTTCAGTTGTGTTGGCTTTAAAAACAGAAATATTGTTATTCCAGCAAATTTAGTAGGCAATGAATATAGTGTGATTCAATTAATGGTCAACGATACCAATTTTTTACCCGCAACAATTTTAAAACCAAGACCTACTCGTGCGCAGTTTGAGAGAGACTTTGTCAACTCTAAAGTAGATGACGACCTATATGAAACTGCAAGAAAAAATACTAGCCCTGCACAAAAAAGGATTATTTTATCCAGCTTGCCAAGAGATGGTAAAGAAGCAGTGGGTGCAGCATTACAAAACCAAGCTTCAAGGTATTATTATTCTGGACAATTACCTCCTATGAATATTTTAAATCCAAGTGCATGGAGAAATTTCATTAATTCATGGAAACGTGGTGACTATAAATCAAAAAATAAATAGATGAAAAAGATTGCAGTGATTGGAGCAGGAACAATGGGAAATGGCATTGCACACGTATTTGCACAAAATGGTTTTGATGTTAATTTAATTGATACACAGTCTGCTGCACTTGATAGGGCATTGCAAACCATTGCAAAAAATCTAGACCGTCAAGTTACAAAATCAATCATACAAGCAGCAGACAAGGAAATAACTCTTGCAAAAATTACTTGTTTCACCAATCTTAAAGATGGCGTGCATGACCGTGACTTAGTCATTGAAGCAGCAACAGAAAACAGTAAGATCAAACTTGCTATTTTTTCGGAGATGGATCTATACACCAGTCCAACTTGCATTTTAGCAACCAATACTTCTTCTATTTCTATCACGCAATTAGCAGATGCAACTCAAAAGCCAGGTAATGTGATTGGTATGCATTTTATGAATCCAGTGCCAGTGATGAAATTGGTAGAGATTATCAATGGAAAAGCAACGAGTTCGGAAGTGACAGAATCGATTGTTGCCTTGACAATACAAATTGGAAAAATCCCTTGTGTTGTAAAAGATGCCCCAGGATTCATTGCTAACAGAATTTTAATGCCCATGATCAACGAAGCGATACTCGCTTTCGAAGAAGGCATCAGTGATGCAGCAACGATAGATCAGATTATGAAATTAGGAATGGCACACCCAATGGGACCTCTGCAATTAGCAGATTATATTGGCCTTGACGTTTGTAAGAATATTTTAGAAATCATGGAAGATGGTTTTCAGGATAGCAAATACAAACCCGCAGCATTGTTAACGAAGATGGTAGAGGAAGGTAAATTAGGCGTCAAAACAGGCGAAGGATTTTATAGCTACCAAAAATAGACTAGTCCAACTTAAGCCTCGTCTTAAAAGTGACATCTCTTAATGTTCCTAGCTTTTCAAGCACTTCATCCAATCTATTCTTGGGTATGCCTATATGAAGTTGTATAAATAATTGAGCTGTTTGTTCTACTACAGAACAATTATAATGATGGACTAGCTGCATCACTTCATTCATTTGATGGTAATCAAAATTAAGTTCATAAGGGATTTCAATTGGCTTCTTAATGATGGGTGAAAGTTGTAAAGCCAAAGCTGTTGCGGTTTTATAGGCATTGATCAAACCAGGTATCCCTAATAAAGTACCGCCAAAATAACGCACCACCACTACAATTACATTGGTGAGTCCTTTACTATCTATTTGACCCAATATTGGCCTACCTGCAGACCCAGCAGGTTCTCCATTATCACTTACTCTAAAAGTTGATCCATCTACGCCTAGTCGATACGCAAGGCAATAATGCACTGCCTTTCCATATTCTTTTTTAAGTTGTGCTAATAGCTTTTTGCAAGTATCAATATCTTTGGCTGGATAAGCAAATGCCAAAAATTTACTACCCCTATCTTTAAATTCCGCCATAGAAGGCTGTTCGATCGTATAATAGTAAAATGGATCCATTCAAAAAATAATAAGGCTAAATTTATACAAAGCTAGTTCATAATGATGAATCATTTGTAACATTGCAGTATGCGTTTAAACGACATCAAGCAAGCTTTGAAAAAACAGTTAGCAGGTCAATACGAAAGTGTTGAACTTGGTCCAATCCTTTCTATTTTAATTGAACATGTCACAGGCTGGGATCAAGTGCAACAAGTTATTCATAAGGACAATACTATTTCAGCAAAACAACAATTGGCTTTTGAAACTGCAGCCACAGCGCTTTTAGCAGGAAGACCCATTCAATACATAACTGGTACAACCTGGTTCATGGGCGAACCTTATAATGTAAACGAGCAGGTGTTGATTCCACGTCCAGAAACCGAAGAATTAGTAGATTGGGTCATTGAATATGCAGCCATCAAAGGAAAAGCTTTGCGCATTTTAGACATTGGCACAGGTTCCGGCTGTATTGCCATTGCACTAAAAAAAGCATTACCCGATGCAATCGTTTCGGCAATAGATATTAGTACAGGTGCAATAAAAATAGCAGCAGCCAATGCAGCAGCGCTAAATGCCGATATTGAATGGATAGCGTTGGATATTTTGAATACCGCTTTTTTACCAGATCAATACGATGTGATTGTAAGTAACCCACCCTATATTCCAATGCAGGAAATGAAAAATATGGAATTACAAGTGACCGATCACGAACCCAATATTGCTTTATTTGTTCCAGACGAAGACCCATTAATATTTTATAGAACAATCGCAAGACTTGCTAAATTACATTTAAGTACGAATGGACAATTATTTTTTGAAATTCATTATGATCAAGGAGATGCTATGATTACACTCCTAGACGAAATGCATTTTCATGCAGAATTAAGAACGGACATGTTTGGGAAAGACAGGATGGTTCGTGCAAGTTTGAAGCCAAGATAAAATAAGCAGGCAGAAATACTAATTTAATACTTAGATATTTATTGAGCAGCGTTGACTGCAACTACAGGGGTTGCTCCAAGGGCTTTGATGATTTGCATCACTTGTATTGTCACACCTAAATTTGCTACGCTGTCTCCATTGATGACTACTGAAGGCTTATCCGTTTCTTTTGCCAAGAAAATCTGTAATTGGCTAGATAAGGCATCTAAACTTACGGGAGCTGATCCAATAAATAAATTTTGATCTTTGTCTATGGTCACTACCACTGTTTGTTTGGCCTTGGTGTCACTCGCTGCTTTAGGATTAGATACTTTGATCACATTTGGATTTGCTAAAGTAGAAACAATCAAAAAGAACAATAATAAAATAAACAAGATATCATTCAATGCACCTGTATGCACTTCTGGATGATGTCTTAAACGATTTCTAAGATTCATAGCAGGTAGATTAAGCTTGTGTTGGTTCTTGTAAAATATCTAAAAAATCTGCACTTGCTCTTTCCATCTTATTTGCAGTCTTATCTATTTGAGTAGATAAAAAATTATGCCCAACATAGGCAACTAAACCAATGATCAAACCTGTTGCAGACGTGATCATTTTAGTATAAATACCGCCAGCAATGGTGTTTAAAGTATACTCTCCAGTGGATGCAATACCATAAAATAACTGCACCATTCCAATAATCGTTCCTAAAAATCCAAACATAGGTGCAATACCAGATACCAACGATAGGATATTTAAATTACGCTCCATAGAATACATTTCTAACTTACCAACATTTTCCATGCTTTTTTCAATTGCATCAATTGGTTTGCCAATACGCATAATACCCTTTTCAATCATATTGGCTACAGGATTGTAAGTGTTTTTAGCAAGGGCTTTTGCTGCTGCAACATTGCCAGACAAAATATGATCCTTAATCATTTTCATGAATTGAGGATCTAACTGTCCCGCTTTTTTGATCGCTAAAAATCTTTCTATGAAAACATAAATCGCAATCACTAATAAAGCATACAATGGATACATTATCCATCCACCTTTCCCTAATAAACTAAATAAAGAAATTTTAGCATCTGGCACTTGTAACAAAATCAACATAGCATTTAAATTTATATTTAAAGTTAATTTATTTCTACCATATAGGCTAATACTTGAACTGCTTGTTGCATATCAGCAACACCCACCCATTCATGCTTACTATGAATCGCTTGCATCCCTGTAAAGATATTAGCAGTAGGCAGACCCATAAAACTCATCCTACTCCCATCAGTTCCGCCACGAATGGGTTCAATGACAGGTTGGATGCCTGCTTTTTTATAAGCACCCAACGCCAGTTCGACCATTTGAGGATATTGATCAATCACTTCTTTCATATTACGATATTGCTGCTTCACTTGGATCTTTACTGAAGCCCGATTGTAATCTAGGTTTTGTTGGATCACTCCCTTGGCAATATCCAATATCCTTTGCTCATAAATTGCCAAATTATTTGTGTCAAAATCACGAATTAAAAATTCAATTTGTACTTGATCTGCGCCACCTTGGATATTAGTTGGATGCACAAAACCTGCTTTCCCTTCGGTATGTTCAGGACACCATTGATCTCTTGGCAATGCTGCAATGATGTCTGCAGCAATTTTAATCGCATTTTGCATCACTCCTTTTGCTGAACCTGGATGGGCCATCACGCCATCAATGGTTAAAATTAAATGATCAGCACTAAAACTCTCCATTTCAAAACAACCCAATGCGCCGCCATCTAATGTGTATCCAAAATCAGCATTCAATTTTTTAAAATCAATAAAATCGGCACCCTTACCTACTTCTTCATCTGGTGTAAATAAAATTTTGATTGGGCCATGTTGGATGGATGGATTTTGCATTAAATATGCAGCTAAACTTACAATAATTGCTACACCCGCCTTATCATCCGCCCCCAACAAGGTCTTCCCACTAGCAGTAATAATTGCTTTTCCAATAAAATTTTTTAAGTATGGATATTTTTCGACCGTAATAATTTGAGTAGGATCGTCCGGCAACACAATAGGTGCGCCATTATAATGTTGGTGCAAAATTGGTTTGACTTGAGTGCCACTGCAATCAGGAGCTGTGTCCACATGTGCACAAAAACAAATCACTGGCAATTTTAATGCATTTAATTTTTCTTGTTCAATGGTTGCAGGAATCGTAGCCATGACATATCCATTGGTATCCATGGTGGCATCCACTAAACCTATGGCTAGTAATTCTTGTAATAATAATGTAGATAAATCCTTTTGCTTTTCGGTCGAAGGAAAACTAAGACTATTTGGATCGCTTTGTGTATCGATTTGTACATACCGTATCAGTCTTTCAGCCACTCCAAACGCATTCCATTCCATAGATTATATTTTGCTTTGTGAAGGTATTAAAAAAGGCATCCCAAATCAATGGAATGCCTTTTTTAAAAAATCTTTAACCTATTATTAAGGCATGATGATGGTAGACTTTGGTGTGATCCCAACCAATTCAAGATCGAAAGTTAAATCTTGACCAGCAAGACTATGGTTTGCATCTAATACAACCACTTCCTCTTTCACTTCTACTACTGTCACTTGAAATTGTTGACCTTGACCATTATTCATTGTTAAAGCCATACCAATTTCAGGATTTAAATCTGCAGGAAACTGTGTTTTTGGAAATTCAACAATCATTTCTGGTTGTTTAGGACCATATGCCTCCATAAATGGAATATGAATTGTTTTCTTTTCTCCTACTGTCATTTCTAAAACCCCATTATCAAAACCAGGAATGACCATTCCTGACCCCACTTCGAATTCGAGAGGGGCTCTTCCTTCAGAAGAGTCAAATGTTTCACCAGACGTTAATTTACCGTGGTAATGCACTTGAATGGTATCCCCATTTTTTACTTGTTGCATATTGTTTTTTTTAAATAAAGCACTTAGGGTGCAAAGGGCAAAAGTAGTAAATTCTAGTTAACTTTGCAAGATGAATGCCAGTCCAAGAATAGTCTTTATGGGGACCCCTAGTTTTGCTGTCTCGTCATTGAAAGCACTGCTAGATGCTAAAATGAATGTGGTGGGTGTTGTCACCGCACCTGACAAGCCAGCTGGAAGAGGCATGCAATTGCAACAAAGTGCAGTGAAGCAATTCGCCCTTGAACATCAGTTACCAATTGCACAACCAGAAAAATTAAAATCTCCTGAATTTTTTGCACAAATTCAAGCATGGCAACCAGATATTCAAATAGTGGTCGCATTTAGAATGTTACCAGAATTAATTTGGTCTTTCCCTCCGATGGGTACCCTCAATGTGCATGGCTCTTTACTCCCAAAATACCGAGGTGCAGCACCCATCAATTGGGCTATCATCAATGGTGAAAAAGAAACTGGCGTGACCACATTCAGATTGCAACATGCCATTGATACCGGAGATATTTTATTGCAAGAACGCATTCCTATTAGTCCCGATATGACAGCAGGCGAATTACATGATACGATGATGGAAGTTGGAGCGCAAACACTTGTTAAAACTTTGCACGGATTAATAACAGGTATAATTCAATCCAAACCTCAGGAAGAGAAACTTGCTATTTTACATGCCCCAAAAATATTTACAAAAGATTGTCAAATCGATTGGCAGCAGCCTGTTGCACAAATTCATAATTTAATTCGAGGTCTTGCCCCGTTCCCAGGTGCATTAACTAAAGTGGATGGCAAAATTGTAAAATTATTCATTACATCTATCGTAAATGAAAATCCAAAAGAACCTATTGGGAGTTTTGTAACAGATGGCAAGACGTATGCAAGATTTGCATGCAGTAATGGTTACATTCAATTGAAAGATATCCAATGGGAAGGAAAAAAAAGAATGCCTATTGCAGACTTTTTAAGAGGCTATAAAAAAGCGGATTAAAGAAATAATTGAACTAATTGACTAATTGAATGAATGAATATGCTTGATTCATCATCAAACATCTCTTATAATCCGAAGGCTTTTACAAAATCATCCTTTGGCGCAACGCCCACTTTTCTCCAAACTTCTACCCCATTTTTATATAAAATAAAAGTTGGAAGATCGTCTGCCTTCACCAATTTCATTACATCCATATCTTGACCACCATCCACTGCTAAAAAATAAAAGGGTTTAGGAGGTGTTTGTTTTAATGCATCCATCACAGGTTGCATTTTTCTGCATGGCGGACACCAAACAGCACCTATATCAACCAAAACATATTGATTAGATTGTAACAGTTTTTCAAAGTCTACCACGCGCATTTGAACTGCATTGCCTATACCTTCCACAGGCATTTGCTGCATACGCCAATTGCTCATCCCTCCTTCTAAATTAACAACTTTAAATCCTGCTTCCATTAAAGCAGCTTGTGCAGAAGCACTACGTCCTCCAGATTGACAATAGATATAGATGATTTTTGACTTATCTAAATATTGTGTTCTATTTTTAAACTCTTTAGGATCTAACCAATTGGCTTGTAAAGCATTTGCGATATGTCCAGACTGGTATTCACCTGCAGTGCGTACATCTAAAATTTGTGCACCTGGTTGCTTAACTGCAGCACTAAATGCTGTGGTACTGATAGTTAATTCTATAGATGATTTATTTGGATTGTTTTGTGCGCAACTCATTATTGTAGTTGTTAAAAATAACAAACTAACAAGGTATTTTAATATCATAAAATTGATTGAAATTATTAATAGGTCACAGACACTTGAAAGGTCTTATTGGTCACGCCTAAAATGGCAGCAGCAGCGTCATTCAATCGATACTGAATGGCATTGCCAACTTCAGGTAATGCATTAATTACTTTAGCACAAATACTTTTTAAATCAGAAGTGGTAATTCTAACAATCGTACCCACCGGTAATTCATTGGTTAAAATATAAAATTTATTATCCTTCCAACCACTCATGCTTTTAAATACTGCAGCTGTTCCATTTAAGGTTTGAAAAGTAGCTGCTTTTTTTTGATTCGAGAAAAAGCTTGCAAAATAACCTTCATTTACAGTTGTACTTTCTTGTACTAACTTTGTTTTCTGAACACTATCTTTTATTCTTGATTGTTCTTTATTTTGAGCAATCATTTGCCATTGAGCGGTTCTAACCACAGGTGCTACTTTGGCCACCGATTTCTTTGATTTGGAACTTTTCTTTTTGGATTTTGAGTACTTGCTAGATTTCTTTTTAGTTCCTTTTTTAGACTTAGAAGTTTTGCTAGTTGGCTTGATTTGGGTGGCTTTTTTAGCCACAGCTTTACCCTTTGCTCCAATGGCATCCGTTTGGCTAAATAGTCCAAAAGCTAGAATCAGGTATAATAGGAACTTTTTCAAGGAGGACAAATTTACATAATCTAAATGCAAAAAAAGATATAAAATTATTTATTACACTAATATGTAATTTATAATAATCAGTAATTCAATATTCTCCAAGTATTTGGGTAATAATTATTTAATCGATTTGGCAGTATTTTAACCCATCCTAAACGGCAATTCATATAACTGATACAATGCCAACCCTTGGAAGCGTTTAACTGAAAATCGGCTCTTCGGAGAAATTGTAGGGCATTGGTTAGATCCACTTCGATTGTTTCATAAGGCATTTTAGTCCATTGACTCATAGACAAGTCATGGGCAGGCACCAGGTCTGTCCCTTTTAGCACACCTATACGCATTCCTATTTTCTTCACATATAAATGCGCCCTAATGGTTTGCAAATCGGAATAACAATGCATTGGCAAAGCAATCAGCTCTTCCAAATGTTGAATAGCTATAAATTGCTCCGGCAAAGTGTAGATGGCAGCTAAAATAGCTCCTTCTTTTTTGGGTAATAAAGTGAATTGGAAAGGCGTTGAAAACTGACTGGTATATTCCGCTTTTTGTTTTTGAAAAACAGCAATAAAAAATCCCTCCCCTTTTATTTTATCTGGGTAAAATCTAAAACCTTGTGCTTGATGTGTAGGACTGTAAGTAGTTACTATTGGAGATGAGTCAGGCAATTGAATATTAACAGATGTCATCCCATCCAATGAAGCAATATAATCCATGATCTTTTCATCCTCTTCGAATGAATAAGAGCAAGTAGAATAAATATAATATCCACCTTCTTGCAATGCAATTATGCTTTCTTCTATAATGCGGGTTTGTCTTTGACTGCAATGCAATACACTTTCTTCACTCCATTCTTGAATGGCTTGTGGGTCTTTTCTGAACATACCACTTCCACTACAAGGGGCATCTGCAATAATAAAATCAAAAAAATTAGGTACTGCTTTAAAATGACTGGGATCATTTTGTGTAACCACAATATGATCGCTTCCCCAGCGAATACAATTTTCTTCTAAAATGGCATTTCTTGTTTTAATGGTTTCATTGGCTACGACCAATCCATTTTTAAAGTAGTTGGCTAATAAAGTTGTTTTACCCCCAGGTGCCGCACAAAGGTCTAAGACTTTATAATATTTTTCAGTATCTGCAAGTTGGCTAAGAATGGTATGCAAAAACATACTACTTGCTTCTTGCACATAATAAGCACCCGCATGCCATAAGGGATCCACTACAAAACTTGGTCTACCAGTTAAATAAAAACCTTCCGTGCACCAATCCACAGGCGTCTTTGCATGCATAAACAGATGTGCAGCATGGTCGAATGGTTTAAATTGGTTCATTCTAACCGAAGTAAAATCTGCAGGTACCTGATGGATCTCCACAAATGCTGCTTTATCAAATCCAGGAAGACCTGCTAAGGATGCTATGAATTTTTCTGGTAACAATGAATAGAATTAATAACGAATGATAAAATGTTCTTGCTCTTTTTGTGCTTTTCTGCAAAACAAGATCCCAATAGTAAACAAATCTATAGACAATCTAATATTCGAATGTTTTTTTAATGCATTCCAAGCGGTTTCCATATCCGCATCGGCATGTATTTGATGCAAGATCACCCAAGCATTTGAATGCATCTTGTCTATTAAGCTATTTGCAGATTGAAGCATTTCGTTTGCATCCTGCCCTGGACCTATAAAAGCGAAATCTATTGATTCAATAGATTCAATTGTACTATTTATATACATATCCCTTTCGGTTTCAAATTGATGCTTCTCCCCTATTACCGAAACCTTTAATGGATTCAACCATTGCAATAATCGCGCAATCACAATTTTAATTTTTGGGGTAAGCGCTCTTGAACCTGCGGCTTCAATTGTATCAAGTATTTTTTTTACAGCAGGCGCTTTTTTTTCAATTTCCGTCAATGCAGTTTTTGCATTCAAAATGTCTTTAATGATTTGGAATACAAATGGCGAATGAATCCCATGCCCTTTTGAATTTGAAGCTACCCAATGATATTGAAGGTATTTGAGAAAGCGTATTGGAGTAGAATAACGCATTGGATTTATTTCCTTTTCCAGCATTCAAAATCAAATGCATAAGCATGTTTTTCATCTGCTGCATTAGGAAAACTATATTCCAAAGCCCATTGTGCATCTATCACTGGAAACAAAGTGTCTCCTTCTATCTGTGTATGCACCCTGGTCATATAAATGGTATCTGCAATTGACATTGCCTCTTGATAAATTTGACCGCCTCCAATAATAAATACTTCTGCATAATTTTCACGTTCGGCTAGTGCAATGGCTTCAGCAATTGATCCTACGACCTCTGTTTGATCATAGCTAAGTCCAACTTGTTTGCTTAAAATAATATTTAATCTTCCGGGTAAAACACGACGTCCTAGTGATTCAAAAGTTTTTCTGCCCATGATCACAGGCATCGCCCAAGTCGTGTCTTTAAAGAATTTCATATCCTTAGGTAGATGCCATAGTAATTGATTGTCTTTGCCAATCATATGGTTATCGGATGCTGCAACAACTAAGGATACTTTCATAATGTTTTAATTAAACTGCCACTGGGGCTTTAATTGCAGGATGACATTCGTAATTTTCTAAAGTAAAATCTTCATACTTGAAAGCAAAAATATCTTTTACCGCTGGATTGATCTTCATCGTTGGAAGCGGAAAAGGTTTTCTACTTAATTGCAAATTCGCTTGGTCCACATGATTATTGTATAAATGTACATCACCAAAACTGTGAATAAAATCACCATATTGTAAATCACAAACCTGTGCAATCATCATTGTTAATAATGCATAAGATGCGATGTTAAAAGGCACGCCCAAAAATACATCTGCACTTCTTTGATAAAGTTGACAACTTAATTTACCATCTGCCACATAAAACTGAAACATATTATGACAAGGCATTAATGCCATCTTGGATAAATCTCCCACATTCCAAGCACTCACTATTAATCTTCTGCTATCTGGTGTTTTTTTAATTTGCTCAATTAAATCTGAGATTTGATCAATGACCACACCATTGGGCGCTTCCCAACTTCTCCATTGCTTACCATAGACTGGTCCTAGATCTCCATTTTCATCTGCCCATTCATCCCATATACGAACACCATGGTCTTTTAAATATTGAATATTCGTATCCCCTTTTAAAAACCAAAGCAATTCATGAATGATACTTTTTAAGTGTAATTTTTTTGTAGTCACCAATGGAAAACCTTCGGCTAAATTAAAACGCATTTGATAGCCAAAACAGCTTTTAGTACCCGTGCCGGTACGATCTGTTTTTTCGGTCCCATGATCAATAATATGTTGGACTAATTGTAAATATTGTTGCATGCTGCAATTTACAACTTGGGGCTTAAAATAGTAGATTATTTTGCTTTTCTTCTTGCAATTTCCTGTCTAATCAATAGCAATTCTCTATTGGTCTGGCCATTCACGCTTGAATTTTCCTGTGCCCTACGCATTAAATATGGAATCACATCTTGTATGGGACCAAATGGTAAATATTTGCTTACTTTATAGCCTTCCGAAGCCATGTTAAAAGTTATATGATCGCTCATGCCATAGAGCTGAGAAAAATGAATGCGGGCGTGGTTATTTGGTAAGCCTTTATTCTGCATCATTTGAACACATTTCAAATTACTCGCCTCATTATGAGATGCCAGGATTAAAGCAATCTGGTCTAGATGTTCTAAACAAAATTCAACCCCTGCATCAAAATCAGCATCAGTTGCCGTCTTGTCTACTTGTATTGGTGATGGATAACCCATTGCTTCGGCTCTTGCTCTTTCTTTTTCCATATAAGCACCGCGCACCAATTTAGCACCCAAAATAAAATTACCTTCGGCTGCAATTTTATGAGAAATCTTTAAAAAGCTTAAACGATCAGATCTGTATAACTGATAGGTGTTGTAAACGATCACTTTTTCTTTATTGTATACGCCCATTAATTCAATCGCTAAACGATCAATTGGATCTTGAATCCAAGTTTCTTCGGCATCAATTAAAATACCTATACCGTGTGTTTCCGCCACATCGCAAATTGCATACATCCTTTCTTTGAGGCGAATCCAAGCAGCATCATCTGATTCACTATCATGTATGCCGCTTCTCAATCTAGGTGCTTCATTCAAACGCTCCAACAAATGCATGCTCGATAAACCGGTTAATTTCACACTAATAAAAGGCACATTATCTTGTGTTGCAGCAAATTCAACTGCTTTAATAAATTGTTCTGTCACTTCATCAAAACTTGCATCCCCTTCTTTTGCTTCTACACCATAATCCAAGATCACTTGAACACCATATGAACCCAACATTTTAGTCACTCTAGCAGACTCATCTAAAGTTTCTCCTCCAACAAATTGATTAAAAATAGTGTTGCGAATAATTCCATTAATAGGCAAGCCAGACTTCATTAACATTGGTGTAAATCGGGTGCCTAGGGAAACAATCCAAGGATTTTGTATGACTGTGAAAAGCCATTTTGCTTTATTTAAATCTGTGTTCGACTTGTACGCAAAAGCGTTTTGTGTATTATTTAAAGATAGGTTCATGCTAACGTTCATTCGTATTGCAAATATCGGGACTATTTGCTTCTTGACAAAGTTTAAATCGCTTGATGATTGAAGGGCTGTAACACCATTTCACTCACCACACCAGAACTTGGTTGTTGACATAAAAACCAAATGGCCCTAGCAGCTTCTTCTGCCACCACCATCTTATCTCTTTGTACTCTTAAATCAATGGTATCCCAGAATGGAGAATCCACTCCGCCTAAATACAATTGTGTAATTCTAATTTCTGTGCGTTTAAGTTCTTCTCTCAAAGAATGCATCATGCCGACCAATGCATATTTACTTGCGCAATAAGCTGCTGCACCAGCCATTGGTACTTTACCTAAAATACCTGGGATATTAATGATCAAGCCTTTTTTAAGCTCCATCATTTTAGGTAAAATGGCTTGAATGGTTTCAAAACTACTTAAAGTATTAACCTGGAATGAAGTTTGCATTTCTGAAGTCGTTAATTTATCAAACGACTTGATGATCCCGATGCCTGCTGCATTGATAAAAATATCAAATGCAAAGTCTAATGTTCTTAAATGATTGGTGAACACTTGTACTGCATTCGTATCTGCTAAATCCACTTGAAAAAATCGATCTGCACCTAGGCTTAAATCAGTTGCCAACTGATTGAGTTTATTAGCGTCTCTGCCTGCCAACCACAATTGTGCCCCACTCCCATGTAATAAACTTGCTAGTTGTGCACCTATGCCGCCTGTTGCACCCAATAACAATACTTTCTTTTGCTTTAACCCTTCCATATCGATTGATTTTTATCATAACAATCAGTTGAAGGAAATTGTTCAAAATAAGTATATTTATGCCCATTATGAAAATCATAGAAACGACCATTTACCAGTTTAAAATTCCCATGATTCCTTTTTCCATTGCAACAGGGACTATGGAATTTGCACAAAATGTTTTAATTCAAATCAAAACAGACCAAGGCATTACTGGCATAGGAGAATGTTCGGCCTTCCCAATGATTGTGGGCGAAACACAATTAAGCTGCTATAACAATGCCAAAGATTTTGCACAGTTTTGGAAAGGGAAAGACCCATTGGATATTCCAGCTCGATTAAAAGAACTAGACCTTATCATTGCTGGTAATAATACTGCAAAAAGTACTTTTGATTTAGCACTGTATGATATCGCAGCTAAAACAGCCAATCAACCACTTTATCAATTTTTAGGAGGGCAGCAAAAACCAATTGAATCAGACTTGACCATTGGTATTGGAAAGCCAGAGGAAATGGCAGCACAGGCGATTGAATTTGTAGAAAAAGGTGTGCGTATAATTAAAGTGAAATTAGGAAAAGCACCAAAGGAAGATGTAGAGCGCATAAGACAGATTAGAGCAGCCATTGGATCATCTATTCAAATAAGAATTGATGCCAACCAAGGATGGTCAAAGGAGGATGCATTGGAAGTGCTTACACAATTAGCACCCTATCAAATTGAATTCTGCGAACAGCCGATGCATAAATATTATGATGATTACCTGCCTGCACTTTGTGCCAATTCACCAGTAAAAATCATGGCCGACGAATCGGTGTTTACCCATCATGATGCTCGAAAATTAATTGCAAACAAAGCCTGTCATTCTATCAATATTAAATTCTCTAAAAGTGGAGGTATCCATGAAGCAATTAAAATTCATGATATAGCAAAAGCAAATAATGTCCCATGTATGATGGGTGGTATGCTGGAAAGCAGGGTGGCATTAAGTGCCAAATTGCATTTTGCGATGGCCATGGATAATGTGCATTTTTATGATATGGATACTTGTTTAATTGGACATACAATAGATCCTGTGATCGGAGGGGTTCAATTCAATGGCATGCACTTAAGTATTGGCGAATCTCCAGGCATTGGAGCCGAAGTAGACCCCGCCTATTTACGCAATTTGGAATCTTGCACAATCTAGCATACTTGTACATAGGATAGTTGTACCTTCGTATTCAATTGTAAACTAATTGATTTTATGGAAGCAAAAACAGCATCTGCAACTTACACTACAATGAACGAATTGGTATTACCCAATGATACCAACACCCATGGCGATTTAATGGGAGGTAAGCTCATGTACTGGATGGACATTGCTGCTTACCTATCTGCAGCAAAACATTGTAATTCCTCGGCTATGACAGCATCGGTAGACAATATTAGTTTTAAGACCCCCATCAAATTAGGTAATGTCATTTGCATAGAAGCAAAAGTGACAAGAGCGTTTACCACATCAATGGAAATTCATTTGAAAGTTTGGAATCAAAATATCATTGCACAAACAAGGGTTTTAAGCAATGAAGCCTATTTTACTTTTGTTGCATTAGACGATAAAAAGCAACCAATGAAAGTGCCGGCCATTATTGCAGAAACCGAAGAGGAAAAAAAATATTATGCAAGTGCATTAAGAAGAAGACAATTACGTTTGATTCTTGCTGGAAAGATGAAGCCCGATGATGCTACTGAATTAAAGGCATTGTTTATAAAAGAAGAGGGCGATTAAGCCTATTGGCCTTTCTACGCTTTATTTTCAACCAATTTCATCGCGTGGTGTTTTCCTTTGAGCATGTAGTCCTTACTTTGCTCAATGGCATCCATGACTTGGTCTAAAATTTGTTCCACAGAAGCTGTATAATCAATCACTAAAGGCGCTTTGAATCTTATAGTCAGCGGGGTACCAACTTTTTTATAGGTGAGTCCTTTTTTTGTAAACGCACGCCAAAATCCATTGATCACCACTGGAATCACAACGGGATGATTGTTCTTAATAATATGCGCAGTTCCTTTTCTGCCGGGTGCAAAAGGTTTTGTAGTGCCTTGTGGAAAAGTAATCACCCAACTTTTTGCCAATGCTTTGTCAATTTTTTGTGTATCTACCACATCTCTTTGTCTTTCTACATCCTTTCCCTCTGCTCTCCAGGTTCTCTTCACTGTAAGTGCTCCGCCTAATTTAAATAATTTTGTTAGCCAGTTATCATTCATTGTTTCTTCGGCAGCTATAAAATAAACGTTGGTAAATGGATTCAGCAAATAATAAGGAATACCTAAACGATTGAATTTTCTCCATTTAACCGCACAAAAAATATGCACAAAAGTGATAACGTCAGCAAAATATGTTTGGTGATTGCTCACAAAAAGGACATTCTGCTTCGGTAAATCTTCTAGATGTTCTGTACCCTCAATCTTCATTTGATTAAATAAAGCAAGCCCAGGATAGGTAAACAATCCTACGATTCCATAAATGATGGAACGAAAAATTCTTATTTGCTTTAAATAATCTAGTACACGCATGCTTTTGCTACAAATTTGATTCGCAATATACTACATATTATCATAATAGACTTGCCCTGTTTAATGAACTATTTGTATCTTTAAACAATGAAAAAAACTGCTGTTATATTTGATATAGATGGTTTATTAATCAACAGTGAGCCGCTTTGGAATAAAGCAGCTGCTGAAATCTTTAGACAATACGGTATCAGTTTGACAGAAGCGCAATATGCCATCACAACTGGACTTAGATCAAAAGAATTTGTAGCACATTGGTTACACGAGTATAAAATCCCATCAACCGAATACGAAAGAGCAGAGCAAAGAGTGATTGATCAAGCGATGTTGTATATCGACAAAGAAGCGACTTTAATGCCAGGCGTAGAACATATTTTTCAATTTTTTTTAGCAAAAGAATTCAAAATTGGGCTTGCCACATCTTCACCTCCTGCATTGATTGAGTGGGTAAAAGATAAGCTTGGCATTCGCAGTTTTATTCATGCAAGTTGTTCAGCACAAAATCTTCCTTACGCAAAGCCACATCCACAGGTATATTTGGATTGCGCAAATGCACTTCATATATCACCCCTTGCATGCATCTGTTTTGAAGATTCATTTTATGGTATGTTAGCAGCCAAAGCAGCAAGGATGACCTGCGTAGTGGTGCCTGCTGCTGATGCACTAAAACAAGAGCATTGGGCAGCAGCAGATCTAAAGTTGTCCTCTTTGCAAAATTTTGGGGCGCTCCATTTTGATATGTTAGCATAAATCAAGCTAAAAAAAACACATTGCTTCCCTAAATACAAGTTAAATTGCATCCGTAATGGAATTAGCAAAAAAAATCATTGGTAAAGAATTAGAACTTTTTGAAATGCATTTCAAAGAGGCGGTTAAAAGTAGGGTTTCCTTACTTGACCGTATCATGCAATATATTGTCAAAAGAAAGGGAAAGCAAATGAGACCCATGTTTGTTTTACTTTCTGCCAAATTGAACGGTGAGATCAATGATGCTAGCTATCGTGCAGCATCTTTAGTGGAATTATTGCATACAGCAACACTTGTGCACGACGACGTAGTTGACGATGCATTAGAAAGAAGGGGCTTTTTTTCAATCAATGCTTTATGGAAAAATAAAATTGCTGTTTTAGTAGGTGATTATTTATTGTCTAAAGGATTATTGCTTTCATTAGAAAATAAAGACTTTGAAATTTTAACCATCCTATCTGATGCTGTAAAAAAGATGAGTGAAGGAGAGTTGTTGCAAATAGAGAAAACTAGAAATTTAAATTTCGACGAATCTGTTTACTACGAGATCATTTATGGTAAAACTGCTAGTCTCCTTTCTTCAAGCTGTGCAGCAGGTGCTTCATCTGTCACAAAAGATCCTGAACAGATTCAGAAGATGAAGGATTTTGGGGAATATGTAGGAATGGCTTTTCAAATTAAAGACGATTTGTTTGACTATGGCGATGAATTAATTGGTAAGCCAACAGGCAATGATATCAAAGAGAAAAAACTTACCCTACCTTTAATTCACATTTTACAAAAATGTAGCCCATCCTTAAAAAAAGAGATCGTCTATATTGTTAAAAATAATAACAATGACAAGCGTAAAGTTAAATTTGTCATTGACCATGTAAAAGAATTAGGTGGTATTGAATATGCACATGCAAAAATGATTGAATATAGAGACAAAGCATTGATTGTTTTACATAGTTTCCCTCCTTCCAACACTAGAGACGCATTAGAAGAATTGGTGCGCTATACAACTGATAGAAAGTATTAATGGAAAAACGATGGAATATATTAGTTGCTGATTCAGCTAAAGTGGCTGCACTTCAGACAGCACTTAAAATACATCCTATTTTATGCGAACTATTGGTACAAAGAGGCATTGAAGACTTTGATAAAGCAAAGCAGTTTTTCAGGCCTTCATTAAACGACTTGCATGACCCATGGTTAATGAAAGACATGGATAAAGCGGTTACTAGAATTACCAAAGCAATTGATCAAAATGAATCTATCATGGTCTTTGGCGATTATGATGTAGATGGCACTACATCTGTTGCGACATTGTACCAGTTTTTAAAAAATATTCATCCAGCCATTGACTTTTATATCCCACATCGTTATAGAGAAGGATATGGCGTATCAAAAACAGGGATCGATCACGCAAAAGCGACTGGAATTAGTTTAATCATTTCGGTGGATTGTGGCATTAAGTCAAATGAACTAATCACTTATGCAAAAGAATTGGGGATCGACTTTATAATTTGTGATCACCATCTACCCGATCCAGTTTTACCACCAGCTATTGCAATTTTAAATGCCAAGCAAATTGATTGCGGCTATCCGTATAAAGAATTATGTGGATGCGGCGTAGTTTTTAAATTGATTACCGCACTTGCTCAAGCCTATAATTTACCAGACGAAAGTTTTTTACAATACATAGACCTTGTGGCTACTGCAATTGCTGCAGATATTGTACCACTGACAGATGAAAATAGAACGATGGCTTTTTTTGGTTTAGAGAAAGTGAATAACAATCCAAGTCATGGCATATTAGCATTGTTAGAATTAGCCAAGCAAAATAGGCCAATCAGAATCAGCAATTTAGTTTTTGCAGTTGCGCCAAGAATCAATGCAGCAGGCAGGATGGATGATGCAAAAAAAGCGGTGCAACTTTTTATTGAAACAGCATACCAAGGCGCATTAGATGTGGCATCCCTTTTACAACAAGACAATTTAGACAGAAGAGAAGCAGATAGTAGTATTTCAGAAGAAGCCTTTGCAGAAATTGAAAACGATCCTGCGCATTTAAATAAAAAATCGACCGTGGTGTTTCAACCCCATTGGCACAAAGGGGTGGTGGGTATTGTAGCAAGTAGGTTAATTGAAAGACATTATAAACCAACCATTGTACTCACACAAAATGGCGATATCGTATCGGGAAGTGCAAGAAGTGTTCAAGGATTTAATTTATACGAAGCCTTACATGCATGTAGAGAACACCTATTAGGCTATGGTGGGCATTTTGCTGCAGCAGGGATGACATTGAGTATTGATAAGTTAGAAGCTTTTAAAGAAGCCTTTGAAAAAGCAGTAAATGAGAGAATTACACCAGCGCAAATGGTGCCAGAAATTTTAATCAATGCAGTATTACCATTGGATCAAATAAGTATGCAGTTTTTCCAGATCATCGCGCAAATGGAACCATTTGGACCAGACAATATGCGCCCTATTTTTCTAGCAAAAAATGTACGTGATACTGGTTATTCAAAATTGGTAAAAGAAGCACATATCAGTTTCAACCTTACTCAAGGCAATAATAGTGTTAGAGGGATTGGCTACAATATGCCTGATAAAATTGATATTGTAAAATCAGGTAAGCCATTTGATATTGTCTTTCAGTTGCAATTAAACGAGTGGCAGGGAACACAGTCTATCCAAATGCAAGTGATAGACCTAAAAGAAACGAGCCCAAATTAATTCGGGCTCGTTGATCAATTCTTTTTTGAAATTTTATCCTGTCATCAATACAAGATAAAAATATTACAACAACTAGCTTTGACTGGTCAACTCTACAGAACGATTGATAAAGCTTGTTAATTCTGCCCCTTTTAATAATCCTTGAGACAACAAAGCTAAGTCGGCCAAATTCCTTGCCTGCTTTTGTTGCTTATCTGTATTCGTTTCCTTTAATAGTGTTTGATAAATTGGATGATTCCCATTGATTGTCAAATGCACTTCGTCTGGCATTTGTGCATAAAATGCATTCATTCCGCCACCGCTCATGCCAGCCATGTCTTTCATACGACGCATGAACTCAGGTCTTGTAGCAATCACTGGAGGAACGTCCTGGCTAAGCCCTTTCACTTCAACCGTAATAGTTGTTTCAGGAATTTGGAATTCAAATAATTTTTTAGCTTGCTCTACTTCTTCCTTCGTTAAAACTGAATCTACATTTTCTTGCTTATCAATTAAATTATCTACCACATCGGCATCTACTCTCACAAATTGAACGCCTTCCCATTTCATCTCCACATTATTGATAAAGGCAGCGTCAACCATTGTCTCCAATTTGATTACCTTATACCCTTTACCTACAGCAGCTTGAATGAACGCGTCTTGTTGCACTGGATTGGTGGTGTACAATAAGACTTGTTTACCTTCTTTATTTTTTTGAGTAGCTTCTGTCGTTGTTTTGTATTCTTCTAAAGTATAAAACTTACCCGCTTCAGCAGCGTCTTCTAAAATCAAAAACTTATTGCCTTTTTCTAGGAATTTATCATCCGTGATCATACCATACTTTACAAACAATCCTAAGCTCTCCCACTTTTCTTCAAAGGCTTTTCTGTCATTGTTGAAAATCTCTTCTAATTTATCTGCCACTTTTTTAGTGATGTGCGCATTGATCTTTTTTACATTTGGATCACCTTGTAAATAACTTCTACTTACATTCAAAGGAATATCTGGACTATCAATCACACCATGTAATAACATTAAAAACTCTGGTACAATGTCTTTTACTTCATCCGTTACAAACACTTGATTGCAATACAATTGGATTTTGTCCTTTTGAATCTCATAGCTTTGTTTGATTTTAGGGAAATATAAAATACCCGTTAAGTTAAATGGATAATCTACATTTAAATGGATCCAGAATAAAGGTGTTTCACTAAATGGATATAATTCTTTGTAGAATTTTTCATAATCCTCTTTGGTTAAATCGGCTGGTTTTCTAACCCAGATTGGATTGGTATTATTGATTGGCTTTTCAACTTCTATTGCAGTATCATCAGATCCGTCAGTTGTTTTAGTTTCAGCAGGCGCTTCATTGGCGTCCTTGAAATAAATTGCAACAGGCAAGAATTTACAGAATCTTTCCAAAATAGATTTTACCCTGGATGGCTCTAAAAATTCTTTACTTTCTTCATTGATATGCATCACAATTTTGGTACCTCTATTGCTATAATCTACTTCATATAATTCATAACTAGGGCTACCATCACAACTCCAGAAAACACCCGGTGCATCTGTATGACTCTTCGTGTAAATATCAACTTTATCACTCACCATAAATGAGCTATAAAATCCTAAACCAAAATGACCAATAATACTTGCGTCTTGGTATTTGGTTACAAATTCCTCTGCACCACTAAAAGCTACTTGGTTGATATACTTATCCACTTCTTCGGCCGACATGCCAATACCATTGTCAATGATAGAAATTGTTTTTTCTTTTGCATCTACTATGACATCCACTCTTAAATCCCCCAATTCCCCTTTCACTTCGCCTTTTGAACTTAGAGTTTTTAATTTTTGAGCTGCATCCACTGCATTACTCACTAATTCACGAACAAAGATTTCGTGGTCACTATAAAGGAACTTCTTAATGATTGGAAAGATGTTCTCTGTCTGAACTCTTATTTGACCTTTTTGCATAATTATATCGTTTGGTTCTGCTAATGCAAAATAAGGACCAAAGCCAAGCTTCTGCCAAGCTGACAAGCAACTGGAATAAAATGGGTCAAAAACCGTTAATTTTTCAGCCATGCTGCCCCAGAACAACGTGGATTGGTAAACAAAATGTCATCTGGATGACGGATTAAGAGCTGCTTTTCTGAGTTGAAAACAGAATACACCCCCACTATTGAACCGTTCCCATTGGGGATGGCCCCGCCTGCAAAATCTGCATAACCACTGGTTCTAAGATAGATGGTGCCGCCGGTACAAAATTTAAGGGCGCGGCTAGCACCTAATTTATTTTTTTTATCTGCAAAAGTTTGAGACGTGTCAGTCGCTGAGAATTCAATATTGGAAATTTGAATCAAACGTCCTTGTAATGAATCATGCAAGTTTTTAAATTGAACTTGTAATGGAACAATCGGAAAATTGTCTTGTACTATTTGTATATGCTGTTTAAATAAAGGTAAAGGAATGCCCCCAGTAACCAAACTACCCGAACTACTATCTACTGCACCCACCAGTTGTACCATGCGACGATAATCAGATAAGAGTAAATCTTTTAAGCGTAAACGAATTAATGTACCAACAGGATAATCTTGAAAAAGATTTTGACCATCCAATAATAACATGATTCCTCCAGTGCTATCTTGTATAACAAGTGATTTATACCAATTGTCATACTCGTCATTCGCAACAACTACCGCCTGAAGCATCCATTCCTTTTGAATGGGCTCAACGGCCCCAGTGAGATGCAACCTTTTAAGTTGTTTAATACTTATTAGGCTATCGCTCCATTGTCCTTGCACTGGACTTGCATAGGCAGCTTTTTTGAAACAAGCCATGCAACAACATAATGCAAAAAGTAGCATTGTAAAAGCGGCTAAAAAAGAGAGGTTGTTTTTCATAATAAGAAATTATAAGTGAGGTGAAATAGTGGAGATATTGAATTGGAATGGAATAAATTGATTTAAACTGATGTGTATTTTATAAAATTGAAACAATTTGATTTATAGTAACGATAACTGAAGCCCAATGGTATAAGTCCTGCCTAAATCATAAATATATTTTGGAGGGAATTTTTGTAAACTAAAATTTTTATAATCATACCTCGACTGTTCAAAAATTAAACTAGGGATGGATGCATTGAAAAGATTACGAATAGAACTTGTTAATCTTAAATTTATTTTCCTATTATTAGTTTCAATTTGAAAAGTTTTTGAAATAAATAAATTCGACAACCATTGATTGGGCGCCCAAACAGGGGTATACAAAGCTTCCCATGCATCATTTGTTGGATGATTGTCTTTCACCCAGTCACTTCTTCTAAATAGATCATGGCTAATTGCACGCCTACTTGCATATAAAGTGGTATAGCTAATGCGCAATGAATAACTAGGTTGATAATTAATCGTAAACGCTTGCACGGATTGAGGATGAGATGTTGCGGGGAAATTTTTTAATAATAGCTTCCCAGATTGAACTTTGTATACATTATCAGACAATCGAATTTCATACAATGGCTCGTTGGCAATCGTATACCAGCCGAAACTATTGCCAATATTGAATTGTATAGGACTGGTCCAATTGGTTTCAAGATAAGTTTCAAACCCATGATGCAGAGTCTGCATTTGTCCAGCACTTGCTCTTACAAATGCATTAAAGTAATCATGATAGAATAATTTATATTGCCGTTCATTTTGATTAGACTGCGCAAAATAAACAACACTGGCCTTGATATTACTACCCATGAATTGTAGTTTCAGTTCGGTACCCAAATGAATTAAAGGCAAGAGGAATGGATTTTGTATTGCA
>Ga0214921_10001272_pt1 | contig 43556 bp, 41 predicted proteins | sample LL1505_MetaG_FD_177992 | JGI IMG/M metagenome (GOLD analysis project Ga0214921, IMG submission 177992) | Freshwater microbial communities from Lake Lanier, Atlanta, Georgia, United States - LL-1505 | ecosystem: Environmental > Aquatic > Freshwater > Lake | place: USA: Georgia | collected...
CCCCGCTTTCACAAGGAATTCTGAATCAATGGCGGATTCGGAATCAAAATATACCACATCGATTCCCATCTTTTGCGCATTTGCAGCTACTTGTGCTGCCATGTATGACTTACCAGAGCCTTCCAGACCAGCAAGTTCTGTTAACTTACCTACAGGAATACCTGCTAATTTTCCACGGCAAACAATAGAATCTAACCAGCGACTTCCAGTTGGAATCCAATCGGTAACATCTGTTGGATTTTCTTCTGCTAAATCATAAGCAACTTCTCTACCACTCTTTTTATTTAAGAGAGTACGCAAATCATTAATAGAAACTTTTCCCGCTTCGTTTTTTTCAGTTTTTTTAGCCATTGCCATGTTATCTCCAGATAGAAAAGAAGGCACAGAATTTCTCCTGTGCCTTCAGTGTAACTCAGATCAGCCGTTTTGTTTAGTTGCCAGTAAGTTCTTCAAAAGCAGCATCTACTGCACTTTTAGACTTCATTGGTACAGCAGCTGCAAACTTTCTTGTTTCTGAAGAAACTGCCTCTGCTTCTTCGTCTGTATCTGCACCGGCAAGATATGCATCAAGAATTGTGCCAACTTCTTCAGAAGTCTTGCGTTGATGAAGAGTTTCGAAATCTGGAAGAGTCTCCAGAAGTTCCTTGCACTCTACATCTGTACCTTGGCAAAGCTTGCTGGTCTTACGAGCAGGAGTTACCTTTGTTGTTGGGAAAGATTGACCCGGAGCCTTGCTGGCTGCAATAGTCAAATCAGTACCAGCTTCTGGATCTGTGATATCGCCGTAATCTGGATTTAGAACGAGATTGATAAGATCTTGATAGACAAGCTTACCATAGCCCCAAATCTTCAATCCTTCCTTTTCTTCACCACGAACCAATACTGGTGAGAAGAAACGCTGGCGTGGCAAAAGCTTCTTAGCCATCTTTGCACTCTCTTCGTTCTTTTCCTTATAGAGCTTGCTTGCAAAATCACATGCTGGGCATGAATCCCCGTAGTTCTTCTTTGGACATAGGAATCCGCCTGTTGTCCCTAGCTCATAATGGAACCATGATTCCTTGAATGGATCACCGTCTGGTGTTGGAACGATACGGATAGAATATGATTGTCCTTCCTTTGGACTCCAAAAATTTGTCTTGTTTCCACCCTTGTTGTTTAGTGCGTTAAGCTTTGCCTTCATCTTCTTTAGATCAATACCCATTTTACTTCTCCTTTATATGTCAGCGCGGTAAATCTCCCGGCTGATGGTTAGACTCTAACACGGTTTGTATCAGAGTTACAACACAAACATTTCTTCTTTCTTCTTTACTTCGCCTACCACCGTATTCCAATTAAAGATACGGAAATCCTGTGCTTCTAAATCCCATACTACTTCCATTCCTTCTACAAGTCTAGTGTTCTTTGACTTCCGAATCTTTTCTGGGACAAATTGACTAGGTAGATCCTTTAGCTTTGCAAATTGCATGCTACGGAATTGTCCATTCTTTTTTCTATAAAGCGCTTTATAGGTTTTCATATATCCTCTATTGTTGAATAAATTTACTATATGCTACAACATAACAAAAGCTTTGTTCAGCCTTAGTGCCTCTTATAGTATAAGAACATTTTGTATTGTCAACATTTTTATTTTTGATTTTTTCTTTTATTTTTTTATGTAATGTTTTATCGTTTTCTAATGTTTCTTCGTTGATATAGAAATTGTATATTTTATTATCTGAATGTTTTATTGGATAAAACATATTCTCAATATCAGAATTAATATCGTAATAGCCAAAGCTTATTATTCTACTAATATCATTAGGCTGATACGAATTATCTATTAATGCGTCTATAACATCTAATTTAATGTAGTTTGTCAGCGAATTAAATATTAGATTATAATATTTGTTATCAAATTCATTTATAGAAGTATCAGACATTAAAGTTTCTATAGAATTATCATCGAACAAAAATATCTTTTCAAATACACCAGATCTAGCATATTGTTGAAAGACATTAAAAGCTAATTTATCTTGCAACTGGCCTTTAGAAGTCAAAAAATCAACCGTTGGTCTTATGTATACAATTGATATTTTTTTATCTTTTATCTGTTGAAGAATTCTTAAAGCACTTGAAAGAACTTCTGCATCGCCGCTAGTTACAAATAATACTTCTTCTGAAATATCAGAGAAAAATTCTGACATGTCTGGGGTTTTGCTTTCATATTCTTCAGGAGTTTTTTGACGTTTTAAACTAAAACAGTTATCCCCTTCAATATCTTTATCTATTAATTTAATATTATATTCTTTGGAGTTTTCAAAGACTTCTCCAAGATCGCACGCTTTTGGTCCTAAACAAATAACTGTTAACATATTATGCCTTTAGATTTAGTTTCTTCATTTCACCAAAGTTTTTACCTGCTTTTATATTAACAGTAAATTTTCCATATGATGTATCTTGCAAAATATTAATTATATTTAATATTTCGTCTTTCTCATCATCGCTCATATCCAATACAAATTCATCATGTATCATGAAAGATACAAATGACTTTTTGTTTTGTAAATAATCATCTACTTTAATTATTTGACGATGAAATAAATCAATAAAAGTTGATTGATTTAAATAGGATATAGCATGATGTTCGTCTGATTCTATCTTTCTATCATACGGCGTATTAACGTAGCCGTCAACCCAATATTTATTTTTCAAGCCATTCTTATCATAATATTTTCCAAGAACAGAATCATACTTCTGCGCTAATGGAGAATTAGAGTTGTACAACCAAGAAGTTGCTACCTCCTTAGCCTGCGTTCTTGTTAGCTCCTTGTTAAACAAGTTTTCTGAACACCATAAATGTAAATCGCCTTCTGGCTGTTCTTTACCCATAAGAGCTAAGGCTGTTCTTAATTCCGCTGCGTTCATGTCGAAGCAAACAAACCAATCGTTCTTAGGCTTCAAAATGCTTCGATATTGTTTTGGAAATGTTAAAATAGGAAAGCTATCTTTTTTAACGGTCAATCTGCCAGTGATACTTCCAAACATATTATAATTTATGTTATTATTTCCATTTACGATTTTACGATAAAAATTCATTGCTTCTTTTTTATAAAGAATATTTTGTATATTATCGACATCAATATTTAACTCACGATATTTAATGTCGTGGATAAGCTCCGTGAATCTTTTAAAGAAATCGTATTGCTTTGGCTTAGTATTATTTTTAAAGATATCTTCACAAATTTTATTTTTTAATTCACAATAATCAATTAAAAATTTCTTTGGCGTTAAATCATAGAAGCAATTTTCCTTAAGAGAAATTTTAGCTTCAATAAATGAATTGATAAATGACTTTAATTTATTATTAACATCATTCCATTCTTCTTTTAAATGCTCTGGGCAGCAATCATCTAGCGACTTACCATTCGCATAAATAGACGCATATTGAACATCCATGTTCTTTAAAAAGGCAGAATAACTCCACGTTTTATTCATGGAGTTATTGAGGGGAGTATTAAATATTAAATTTTTATCACTGTATACTGCGACACAATCTTTTTTATCGTCAAGTGTTTGAAATAACAAATTAACCTCTAGAATTTTATGCTTCTCACTGTATAATTTGTTGCATCGTCTAACTGCTCTTCGTGAATAATATTTTTAGATTTATAGAACAAAATATTATTATAATTTTTAAAATATTTATTAATATATTTTAAAGCTTTATCATTTTTATTTATTCTAACGTACTGTATTGATTCTCTTACTATATTATCAAATTCGTCTTGTGTCAAGTTCCTTTTAAATTCATAATTTTTAAAAAAAGTATATAATCTTATCCAATATTCATCCGTGAAATCTTTAAAAAACATTGATTTAGACGGTTTATCTCTTTTAAACACTGTATTATGTTGAGAATTTTTTTCACATAATAGTTTATAAGATTTTTGATAATATTCATTGTTTTCTAAATATTTTTCATAAAATTCATAATAAACATTCTTTAATTCATCTAATTCTTTACTATAAAGTTTTTGGTAATATTTATCAAATAATTTTTTAGAATTAATAATATCATATTTTTTTAAATAAGGTGCCATGGCTGGAGAATTGATATCTGCTATCAATCTCCAAGGAACATTAACGTCGATTCTGAATCCAAATCTCAAACAAGCTTCTGCAAATATTATAAATTGTTTTGTATTTAAAAATTGATCATATTTTTTTAGATCATCATCGGTTTCTACGTTAGCAATATCAAAAATCAATCCGCTAGCGAATCCTAGAAAGTTACTTGATAATATTGTAGCGCCACGGGTTATATAAGATTCTTTTATTATTGTAAATAGATAATTATTAAACTCATTCACGAAAGTTTTATGATTTGTGATTTTAGAATTTAATTCATAATCTTTTAAAGATGTATTTTTAAAATCTTTTATTAAATTATCTTTTGTAACCGCTGAATAAATATCTAAATCTATATATGCTCTATGTATTTGTAAAGTAGTCATTGGATTGTTGGCTTCTACTTTGCCAATTAATAAAGCTTTTTCCATGTAGCTTTTCATAGCTAAATATGCATCAGCAACAAAGTTTAATAATTTAAATTGTTTACCATTAAAACCAGTAACTGATACTAGATCTGCTTTTGGATTTTTTAATTCTACTAAATTAGCATCAAAGTCTATCAAACCATACATAGAATTATCTAAAAATAAATCTGCGAATGGAATTGCATTACCATAATCTTCTAGTGTCTGTACGTTTTTAATAAAATATTCGTAATAAACTTTTCTATCTTCAAATAAAACACCAGTTGAAGGTACTCTGTTATTACCAAATGGTTTTGAAGTTATATTCATATTTTTATCCGCAAGCATTATTATTATCATCGTCTATACGATCACGATACTTATGTGCTTTAAATACAGAATTCAAAGTTGTATTAAATACATTTTCATTGATATTTGTTTCAACATCAACAACTAAATAATAACCACCTATTCCTACATTATCTTGTAAATCAACAGTTCGAACTTCTTGTTTATTATCTTTTAAATAAAAAGTTCTTTTATGTTCAATAAAAGAGGCATATGGCTCAATATAGATAATATCACCGGGTCTATATATATTATTTCCAAACATTTCTATTTTTGCATCATACACTTGTTTAATTAATGAAACATTATCTTTGCCTTCTTGCGCAGCAACAGCTTCTCTATAAAAAGGAGAATCTACTTTAGAAAATGTTATTTTTTTAACGATTCCACTGTCAGTGCCTATTCTAAAATGAAAAATGCCTTCGTTATTGTCTGTTTTCTCATCTCCAATTTTTTTACCATTAAATTGACTAGAGCAATAAACAAAAAGATAACTTGCAACATCATGCGATAATGGTGATTCATAATCAATATTTATTTTAGAAAGCAAGTTTTTTTTATCAAGATCAGATATATTTTTTATTGGCATTTTTGAATTTTCGTCTTTAGATAAAGACGAAAAAATAGAACTATCAATATTTAATATTGGATCTTTTTTGTTGCTATCTAATGGAGCAGCTAAGTGTATAGTAGATATTCTTAAAGTACTATTAATCTTAGTACTTTGACCAAAGTGCTTTGGTGAAACAGAAGATATTACTAATTGTGATATAATATCTTTTAAAAAATTTAATACAGGATATGTACTTTTACCTTGGCGAATAATTTTATCAATTAAAAAAGAATATAAATTTTCAAATGCGATAGGCACATCAGCAAGATTAATCGTTATGTTTTTTGTTAATGCCTCTGTTGATCCGCCAGAACCTATATAATCCACTGGTATTTCTAAATTTATATTTCCTAAAATAATTTTAGGAATATCATTTAATGGTCGCAAAAGTCTTATACATTCTAACGCCGCGTCCAATACATCACCAAGAAAAACAAACTTAACATTTACAAAACCATCTTTATCTACTTTTGCTTCTTCATTATCGCTTGTTTGTCTTTTTTGTGCGTTTTCTGCAACTTCTTTAGATTTTTCTGGCGTTGTGCCGAATGTTTTTGATTTAGTGCCTAAATCTTTTTCTAATTGTTCTTTTTCTTTTTTTCTTTGTTCGGCATTTAACAGTAAAATACTATTAACTTTTCTTGAATTTTTTAAATTCTCTATTCTGATAAAATCGGCTGCCTCTAAAGCTTCACCGCCAACGTTAAAAAAAGAACCAAAAGATCCATAATCATTTCCAGTAACTCCAATTGCGCTTGGGTCTAGTTGAACTTTAAAAATACCCGTGTAAGAACTTTCTACATTAATATTTAATATAGACTGTATAATACCGGAATATAGATCTTTTGTTGCAGCTTGATATTTTTTTTGTAGTTCTTCTAATTTTCCTTTATATCTTTCATCTGTTTCATCTTTTTGTTTTTTAGTTAATTCTTTAGGATTCTTTCCATCTTTACATTTTTGTTTTTTAATATCTTTTTCTTTAGTATCAACAAGCACTTGATATTCTTTTTTAACAGCTATGTATTCTTTATAATTATTTGATATTTTAAATACATCTGCTTCTTTTGAAGTTAACAATCTATCGATTGACGCATGATATTCAATTTTTAAAACTATATTTCCATTTTCGCTAAAATCAATAGAATGAGAATAGGGAGTTAATAATAAAATAACTTTTGCTGTACTGATAGCTGTTTTTATTTCTTTTAAATCATTTCCAGTAATACCTAAATTTTCAAAATAATGCTCCGGTGGCATAGCATATCCAACAAGAGCTTTAATTCTATAATAATGCAAATTTGGTTCTAATTCTTTACTTTCTGTTGTTAAATTACTTTTAAATCTAGAAGACTGATTAACTAAATCAGAATATCCAAAAGTTAAATCTTCAGGTAATCCATGAATGGTATTAGCAGGTTGCGCAAATCTAACATCGTCTGGTCTAATATTAATTGTTCTTAAGAGATCATCAGGCGATTGAATATGTAATTCTAAATTAGCTACTATATTTGTATTGACTTCGGCTGGATTTGTTCCTTTATACGAATAAGAGAATGATTTAATTCCTACGCCATTTAATCGTCCGCTACCTTTTAAAACATTATCTAAAGTGTCATTTATGTAATCTGGTGAGTCTTTTGAACCGCTAAACCCAACAGACATATCATCAAATGGGATTCTCCAATCATATCCCTGCAAAGAATTAGCAGGTGCCGTTTCTCCACTTTGCTTAGATGGGGCGGCATAAAATGTTTTATATAATTTTATAGACGGTTGCAGCAAAGATAAAACAGTTGGAGGGATTTTGTAAAAAAACCTACTCATCGCAGGATTTTTTGTTATTAAACTTGTTATACTGTATATGTCATCTGAATCTGGGATTGCGCTTTGACCGCGCATGGTTGAAAAATTTCTATACGTGACTAACTTTCTGTCTCTGCCGCCAACTTCAATAAGTTTGTCTAAAATAAGATCAACATTTAGCATTAATGCAGCTTGTTCGCCAAATATAATTTGTTTAGCAGCTGTGGCATCATCGCTTATTGTCGCTGACGTATCAGGTCTTTCAGTGGCCATTTTTTATCCTAACAAATAATTTAATACTTTTGGTAGAGGTAAAGGGATATATATTATATCACCTATTTTAACATGAGATTCGGTAGGCTTATTGTTAAATTTTGCTATAACCCACCAAGCAGTAGAATCACCATAAAAATGATAAGCTAATTTATAATAGCTATCACCAGTTTGCCAAATATAAGTAGAAATATCAAATTTATTTAAATCATCTTTAGAAGGATATTTAAAATTTGGTGTTTCAAATTGACGAATAAATTTTACATTACGATTTCTAAAAACTTCTTTATATATTTCATTATTATTTTTTAATATATCTCTATCTTTATATCTATCGGCCATATAAATTTACCTTAAAGTTTATAATACTGATATTGGCGATTCAGCATTGTTAAATTGCACAACGGCGCTTCCACCATTAGCTGATGGTATAATTACCTTTTCACCAGTTACTTTATTTCTTAAAGTTAGTTTGCCATCTGTCATGCCTTCACTTACATATACTTCTTTTGTATTAGATTCGGCAGCAGTGAAAGGATTTTTAGAAATATGTGATATTCGGCCTATTTTACCTCCCGGTAAAGCTATGCCTGATTGTAAAATTCTAGCAGTGTATAATTCTAATTCAGTTCCAGCTGCTCTAGCATCTGGTGGTCTAGGAGTGGCTGATGGTGTAGGTTTAGAAATAGTTTTATCAAATAAATGCGCAAAGCCATAAGTAGCAGAACCATTATTTAATGTAATTCTTGGAATTGGTTTTCCGCCTTGCATTTTAGAACCAAGCGGATGTTCATGTAATACATTAAAAGTAAAAGAAGCTTTGAGCAATTTAGGATATATTATTCCTTCATTCACAAAATGCCCAGAATTCATATCTGGTTTAAAATCGAAACCATTTAAATATCCTAAAAGCGGCAAACCTGTAGCTGCATTACAGATATAATTAGCAAATTTTATTTTAAATAATGGCGGTGCTGCTATAGTTGCTATGCCTTGAAAACCACTATCATTATATATTGGATATAGACCCTTAATCAAGGCATCAATAGAAGTCATATTATTAATTGCCATTGTTAGATCTGCACTTGGTATATCAAATGATATTGATATAGATCTTGATGTATTTTTAAAAGTGCTAACAGGATCCATTTTTCCATATATTTCTTGTGTTGTCCAATTAGATTTAAAAGAGTCATTAAAGTCAGTAACAAATGCAGGAAATGAAAAATTCATATTCATGCTAAATGAATACATATTTATTTTATTGTACGAATCTTTTGTAAGATTATCGTAACCAAGGTATTCCATAATTTATTTCCTATCCGCCACCAATTAAATTACCAGCTTTTTGTAAACCAAATAATTTTCCATCTAATGTTTGGCCATCATTTAATACTAATTTAACAGTTATTGGCTCATTAGACTGTTGTTTAGGGGCAAACATAGCTTTTAATTCTTTTAATGCATTAATTAATGGATCTTTATCGCTTTCTTTAGAATCTTTTTGTGCTACATAATAATCTTTAACTGCCTTAACAAAATCTTTGCTTGGCTTAATTTCTTCTTCTGTTATTGCTCTAGCTGTTGTAAGAGTTTGATTTAAAGCATTAAGAGTTATTGTTTTTCCTTCCGGTACTTCTTTCAACTCTTTTGTTATATCTGCTATTGCCGATGTGACCGCCGAAAAACCAGCTGCTGGGAATGAACCTAGTTTAACTAAAGAATCTATTAGTTTTGCCATCGAATCAACAAATAATGACATTCCATAAGCGGCAACTGCTATAGCACCACCAAATAATAAAACAGCGCCTCCAATTGCCAACAAACCATAAGAAGCAATAGCGCTAGCAGGTGCTAAACCAACTAAAGTGATCATTAAATAACTTAATGCTATAGTGAAAGCAACCATACCCAAGGCAGCAGGTATTGCGGCATCTCCTAAGCCTTTAAACGATTCTACGAGCTTTGCTACGCCTGTAGCAGCAAGCATGATACCAAGCCCTATTCCAGCTGCCGCAACGCCTATAGAGGCTATTGCAAGGGCCATAGAAGTAAATACGGCTGCTAATATAAGTAATCCAAGAGCGGCTACTGGTTCTGCTGCGGCAGCACCAACGACTGTTATAGCAGATGCAACCGCTGCTGCCATAGTGCCTATTGAAGCTGCAAAAGGCGCTGCTGCTGCTGGTGCTGCTGCTGCTTCACCTAAAAATGTTCCTAGACTAGTGGCTGCTGTAATTAATGGTGCCGCCAAAGACGCCACTGTTACGCCGAAAAATATAAACCCAGCTATAACTGCCGCTATGATAGCAGGTGCTCCAAGAAAGAAATCATTAACGATAGTAAAGACATTAATTAATGTTTCTATAATGGAAACAATTGGTCTTATAGCAATTAATAAAGCATTGAAGATTTGTTCTACTTTTTTAGTAACTTCAACAGCTTCTCTTTGAACTTCAGCGAGTTTTTCTTGAGTTGCTGCTTGCTTTTGCATATCTTCCGTCATATCAGCTGTAGAAGTACCCAAAAGCTTGCTTGCTTCATTTAAATCACTTATACCTAATGAAGCAGCAATAGCTTTCTTTTCATATTTATCTAGGGAATCAAAGTTTTTTCCGCTCATGTCAAATGAACGTTTCAACAACTCTACACGTTCACTTTCTGTTGCGTTCAACATTTCAACGGAATTCAAATAATCGCCACCCAATATTGCATTTAACTTTCCAGCTGCACGGGCACCACCTTCAAATGTATCAAATGTATCTCCAACGATACCCATTAGGGTATTCATTTCCATACCAAGGCTTTTAGCTTGTTTTTGTAATTGTGCAAATACTTCAACACCTTGCTTGCCATAAGCCTGAAGTTTTGGCATAGCAGCAGCAAAATCTGCTGCCATTTTACTTGGTGCAACTCCAATACCAATTGCTACTTTGGCGATATATTCATTTGTCCGACTGGCTTCTTGCGCAGTCATACGCATGCCTTTAGTTAAATCATTTAATATTTTACCAGTGGTTGCTGTATTGACGCCTAACAATTCCATTCTAGCAGCAGACTCTGCTAAATCTTTTTGTGTTGATTTATTTAGATTTGAAAAATCTGACATTGTTACATATAATTGTGCTGCTGATTTATTTAACTCTTGAAAACCAATGCCAAATTGCGATAAGCCATAACCAAAATTAATACTACGTTCTGCTATTTGTCCTGTTGTTCTAGCAAATTCGGCGTTTCCTGCGTTTACTGTAGTCAATAACTTACCGGCATTTTCTGCAAACTGCGCAAAAATAGCACCAGAAATGCTACCTTTGGCTTGAATATTATTCATTATACTGCTAGTGCCTGTTAAACTACCTAGCTGTTGCTCAAAGCTTGTTTGAATTTTATTATTAAGAGCTAGTTCTCCTTCTAATAACTGTTTATTTTTTTCAAGAGAATCTCTTTTAGATTTTAGTTGCTCTAACTCTATTGGTATTCCCGATAATCTTTTTTTATCTAATTCTAATTGTTTTTTTTCTTCTTCTGTTAGTTGTTGAGAAGTATCTTTTAATTTTTGCTCTAAGATTAATACACGTTTTTTTACTTGTTCTTCTTCCTCAAGAAGTTTTTTACTTTTTTCTAAATATTCTTGACGCTCAGCATTATATTGTGCTGTTTCTTTGTTTAATCTTGTATTAACTCTCTCTTGATCAACGCTTAATTGAAGAGTATCTTGATATAATTTTTTATTTTTTTCTAACGCAGAAAAAGATTCTATTAAAGCAGCTGCAACTTCTTTAGAAGAACTATTTATGCTTTTTAATAATTTATCAATTTCAGCAGAAGCAATTCCAGATGCTTCTAGTCCTTTTTTGATTTCTTCTAATTGTTTGTCATTTATTTTTTCAGCCATAATAGTTTACCAATATACAAACTTCACAAGTTAATTAGATGCAAAAATAAAAATTGAGCAGATATCTCTATCTGCTCAACATTATTTACGATTAGCTTTCTTTATTGCATCATTTTCTTCTTTTAATTGATCTATAAGTTTTTTAACAAACCATTGTCTCAAGCCTATTGGTAAATTATAGCTTTCAAAAAGACTGAAACCGCCATAGTATTTCAAATAAAAGAATTGTTCATATATATTTTCTTGATATTCGTTACTTAACCCAAAAAAAGTCTGCCGTCAGCGGCACCACCATTTCTGCTTCGTGTGAGCATGAGGAACAAACGAAAGTTTTGTTTAAATCTACCCCTTTAACAGTAGCTTGATATTGCTTACGAAGATATCTTGAATCAGCGGCAGGTAACGCAGATAATACTCTTATGATTGTTTCTTTATCTTCCACTCCTTGTATAGATACAACCGTACAGCGCAATTGATCTAATAAAGTGGAATCGCCAGCAGTTCCCTTCTTTTTAGCTTCTGATAGGCGCATTAATTCTTTTTCATCCATGCCATTCAATGCACGACAAACAACTGAATATTTACTTACTGGAAGAGTAACCGTAAAAAGACCATTTTCATTCAATGTTGATGGTTGCTCTTGCTCTTCTAAAGATTCTAGTTTTTCGTGTAAATCAAAAGTGGATTTAACTTTTTGTTCACAAGAAGGGCAGGTAACTTGTGTTACATATTCTGAGCCATAGGCAGATATACGCGCTGCAACAATAATTGCGTTTCTATCTTCGATGGTCAAAGTGTCTGTATTGATATTTTTGTCAACGACCAAAGATTGAATTAGCTTATCTAGCGCAACACCTTTTTTAAGAAGATTCCTAGAAGTAAGGATATCTTCTTCTTTAGCAGTCATCTGTTTTATCTCAATGCTATCCTTGCCGTATAAAGGGTGATGATGGGGATATAGCAACCCTCTTGATGGTAGCGGTACATATTCAGTTGGCACCATAAAATCTAATGGCGTGGCTTGCAGAGGGGTTGCAGAGGATTGTGGTTGATTAGTTATTTGTTGAAACGGCGTGGCATCTTGACGAATTTGATTTGTTCCCAAACGATCTTCATTGTTTCGCATTTTTTACCTAGCTTTCTTTTCATAACTACTGCGTAGTCTCACTGCTTGCATCAGTTGTTGTTAATGTAGCGTAATCATAATTAATTGTTACAGTTATTTGCACCATATCTTCACTTGAATAATTAAGTGTACCATAATTTATATTAGTTATTAAAGGATTATTAAGACTCCACTGCTCTATTTCTTTGCCTGTTTCATCAACTTGTATAATATAAATTGTTGGAGAAATAGAAGATACCATATCATTTTTATTGATATGATTTTCTTGTGATTGATCAGGAGTTCTATAACCTGAATAGTTTATTATTGTGTCAAAAGTTTTAGAAACGTCATCGGCTGATTTATCGCCTCTAGCGGAAACAAATTTAACTGTAATTGGCTTCCATTTGACTATTAATGGATATTTAAAAGTGTGATTTAATAATAAATGCTCTGACATAGTAACTTCCATTTCTGGTTTGGAAGCCTCCATCAGAGCAAATCTTGAATTATTTAAATTGCCTGTTTTTTGATCACTAGCAAATAATATATACCAGCGATATTGGCGTAATGGTTCGGGTGTGTTAGTTATGTCTGACCAAAACGCCATATATCACTTACTATATATTAGTACCTTGTGGACCACTTAAATCATTTGCTATGTCGCTAGTGCCCAATGTGGCCCAATCGTATTTCATTGTGCATTGGATTTCTACGATTTCTTCGCTACTATAATCTAAACCGCCAAATTGCACATTTATAAAAAATGGATTATATAATTCCCATACTTCAATTTCGGCACCAGATGGATTAATTTGCGCTATTTTCACACTGTTACCTATTGCCTTAACTGCACCAGTTTTTGATATTGTTTTTAATGGTGGTTCAGCAATATTTCCTTGAGTTGGAATCTGATATCCAGAATTTAACAAAACATCATTTAAAACTTTAGTAGCATCTGGGTCTGTTATGGAGGCAAAAGTTAAGTTGATATCTTCCCATTCAAGACGACCGGGATAATTGAAAAAATGATTAAGATATTTATGTTGAACAGTGTTAACTTTAGCTTTTGGCTTATCAACCTTTTTTAATGCATATCTTAAATTATCTAAACCGGCTGTTTGTGAACCGAATTGGATATACCATCTATATTGTCTTTTTGGTTCTGGTCCTGCGTTGCTCCAAAATGCCATTTTTTTATTCTCCTAAAAGTGTTTCTATAATATATAGTCTAGTCGTTGAAACTTGCGCCAGTATTTGTGATAACGAAATCAAGAGCGATGAATTCGATTGCACGGGTTGGCTTCAACAAAATCTTGGCATATACTATGTTACGATCTACCAAGTCAGCAGTTGTTGTTGTTTCGTCAAGAATTAAACGATATTCAGATAAACCAAATCTTGACTTAACGCTTGCTAGGAATGGTTCTGCTTGATTTGTGAAACGCTTCCAAGTAACTTGAACGTTTGGATCAAATAATACAATTGAAGCAAAGCGACTAATTTCTTTCTTCAAGTAAATCATCAAGCGACGAACGTTAACACGGTCTAGAGCACTTGGTGTTACTTGTAAGGTCTTTTGACCAAAGATTACGATACCTTCTGATGGGAAGGTTGCAATTGGATTGATGTTTGATTCGTAAAGAGCATCACGGTCTTTAGAATTTAAGCGTAATGCTGTTTGAACGATTGGTAAACCTGCTGAACCGTTTGACAAACCGCCACGATTAAAGCCTGCTGGTGCAAACCATAATTCTGTGGTACGTTGTGCGCTTGAGAAAGTACCAAGAGCAGCAATAGATGGAGGCAACCAAACTTGTGCATTGTTGATGCTATCTTTTGCTAATACCCATGGGAAATATGCACAACCATAGCTTGTGTTTAATGCGCGGTCTTTCATATTGGTTACAACTGTATCAACACTTGGACGACCAGCTTGAGTATTTCTAGAAGCTGCGTCTGGTTCATAATCGCCATCCAAATCTACGATTGCCAATGCATCACCACGCATTTCACACTTTTCAATTAATAGGTTTGTTAAGGCTTCGTTAGCAACACCGGGAATAGTTGCAAGATTCATTTCTACTACTTCTGGATCGCTTAAGCTATCGATAGCTACTTTGATGCTGTTATAGGCATAGCTGGTATCTGCGCTCTTTCCTTCTAATACGCGATAGTTGAATGGATCTTTTTCAAGAACATTTAAGCCATCAAAGCCGCCCAACATTGGCAAGGTAAACTTGTTGTGAACGGTCAATACGCTTGAACCAGATAATCTACCGCCAGTTGTTAATGAAGAGCCAGATACTCTTGAACCTTCAACCCAAGCAGAAACAGTTGCTGTACCGCTTAATTCATCAAGAGTAAACATAAATGATGGATTACCGTAATCTACCGCTTTCACTCTTACTAAATCAACTAAATCTTCGTTGTATCTCTTGCTATTTGCTACTACAGTATCCAAGCCCCAAGTTACTGATGAGAGTGATGGAGAAACGCTTGATGTAGAATTTAATAACATTGGCAATTCTGGCATTGAAGCTGTTAATGCAAATGCTGTATTACCGCTTAGTGCAATTGTTGATAATTGGGAACCCATATTATCGCCATTTGCTGTACCGGATACTGCTAATACGTTTGGACCGTAGAAGCCATATGGCAATAAAGATGCTTCAACAAGGCTCGTGTCAACATCTGGGTTCATTACTACTCTGATGAACTTAGAGTTGTTATCATAATTGCCATATTCTAAATATGCTTGCTTTTCATAGCTCCAAGAGCTATATTTATCACCGATTCTTCTAGCAATATAATTTTCAGAACTTGGATCCAAAGTCAAACCAGAGAATCTTTCAACATATATTGGAGCATTGTCATTATCTTCCATCTTTCTGATAGAAAGAGTGAATGTTCCATAGCTTGTATACTTATTAGTTGGTTCTTTGATATCTTCAATGGTTACTTTCAAATTCTTGCTGAACCATTCGCCTTCTGTTAAAGAAACAGCCTTAAACAAGTTGGTTACTGGATATACGCCGTTTACTGGGGTGAATGAACCAGAATCGCCTAAGTGTTGTGATACTACCCAACCTGATTCTGCATATTGAGCTTGTCTTTCAAAATTAGAATAATCTGCGTCTAATGGAACAACAAATGCTGCATAGTCGTTTCCATTTATTTCGCCTAATTTGCTTTCTACCCAAGAATTATAAGTTTCGCCTAAGAAATAGGTTAATGTACCAGAAGTTGCTAAATCTGCATTAGCTCTTGCAGGATTTGTATTTAAAACCTTGCGAATATATTTTGAAGAGTCTGGGTTGAAGTTTACGCTAGCAGTTGTAGAACCTAATACTAATCTTAATTGTAAATCTGCTGCGTCTACTTGTACTAATGTGCCAGTTACGTTTTCTATAACAGTTGAACCGCTTAATTCCTTACCTGTCAAACCAACGCTACCGGTAGAATAAATGATTGCTGCTAAAGGAGCTTGTGCATCAGCTACTGTTGTGCTACCGCTTGTTTTTACAACGAACAAACCGTATGCTGTACCATAACTCCACCCAGCTACACCTGCGTCGGAATTTTGTTGATAACCGCCCAAACGAACGAAAGTCAATGGTGAAGAGTTTTTCAAGTATGCTTGTGCAGCGTATGCACCATAAGTTGGTGCAGTAGGAGCGCCGCTTCTCCAGATATCACCAGAAGCATTTCCGGGTTTTGGCTCACCGAAAACATCTACGAAATCGGAGAAAGAATCAACTTTAACAGGACGCATCATTGGACCGCGCAATGAACGACCGATAACTACAGGACCAATTGCCTCTGGCAATCTTGGAATTTGTGAGTTGTCTATTTCAGCAACTTGAACACCGGGTGATACGAATCTAAACTTGGTAACTGACATTCTAATTTCTCCTTTGGGAGCCTACATAACTGTAGCCAATAACTTAATATAAATAGTAGTTCTTTTTTTGAAAATGCTATAAATGTTTGTTTTATTTGGCATTAAATACACTTTCGCGTGCTTTTATGCATTTTGCAATAATTTCAAATTTATTATCTACTTGACCAAACAAATTTTTGGTTTCTGCAATCGTTACAATTTCATAAAACACATCGCCATATAGAACAAAATCGCCTTCACGAACATATAACTCTTGATCTTCTACTAAACGTCTACGATGAAACTTAACTGTAATAGAAGTAACACGGTCTATGCCAAAAGTTTGTGTAGAAGTTTTGCTTCCTTCCCATTCTACCAATGCTTGAACTTTTATTGGAGATAAAAATGTTTTTTGTACTGCCTCACCATAGAGATTATAGTTAGTATGTTCACGACTCATGGGATAATAAGTAATTGTTTGACCTATTACGCGCTCTATGATTTCATCATTTATTTGTTTAACAAGATTACGTTCTTTTTCACCCAAAAAGAGTGGTGGCGGTGGGGCTTCTGGCTGTTTTGCAATATTTTCTGCAATGCTAGCTTTTGTTTTTTTCTTTCTTGCCATTTATTTTAACCCACAAATATAATGTTTGGCACAAATGAATTTGTTTTGCTTACATCATCCATTAATTTAGCGCTTTCTTCGTTAATCTTAATATAAGTCATATCAGCAAGCTGTGTCTTTAATTCTTCACGAAGCTTTTCTTTCTCTTCTTTAGCTTCGGCAATTAATTTATCGCCATTTAATGTTACGCTATCGCCGGGAATTGGAACTTTATCAAACTTATTACGAATATATCCCAACATTTCTTTAGCTAATGCCAAAGCAAAGCGACGAATCCATTGTTTACCTATACTATTGATTTTATCATATGGTAAATTTTGGAATGGCAATGTATTCATATTGTTTATGCCGTTAACTCCACTATTAACGGTCGAAGAGCCGGATAAACTTGGAGTTTCCACCCAAGAATTACTTGGGATTGAAAAATCAAACCAGAATTTTACTGGTGATGATTCGTTTGGAGTTGGGAATATACGCAAAACGTTATTACGTATTTGGAATGACCAATCGCTAACACGGGTTTTTATTGCATCTTCATATGCCATTGCTTGTAATTTATTTTGCCAAGCTGGTATAACTTCAAATGTGCTATCATCAGAATATTGACCGTATGTAGATAAATTTCCTACTACGTTAAGACCGCCGAAATAACCATAGAAATTCCAAGATGCACCAGCGGTTTTGTAATATACTTTATGAATTAATATACGCTTATTATCAAGGCTCCAGCCATTTGCTGCTGCCGATGAAGATACAACTGCTTGTAAATCATAGTCTTGTGTTCCGGCCAATCTATCAAACGAAGCAGAATATATAGGCTCGTTGCCATTAACAGCAACTTGGTTATTAACATAATTTGATACATTTTTAGCAAAAATAAATTGCATTTTTGGAAATGCTAAGTTTGCGTTGGCTAAATCTGTTGCATTGCTACCTGTCAATTGACCATCGCTATCAAAAGAGCCAGTTTCTTGACCCAAAGCAGAAGGAAGTGCGTTTTTTGATTGATGTAAATTAATTAAATATGAATATTCTAATACAGCCTCTTCATATGCTGCGTGTACTTGTGTTTCAACTAATTCAATATCTAATACATCACCGCCAAGTTTTTTGTATGTAAATGCTACTTGTTCAGAAGAACCTGTTTGATAAGCTGCTATTTGTTCTGGACTCCAGTAATCACTATTTACATATACTCCAAATGGTAAACTAGATGTTGTAACATTTGCTACATTACCAGTTGCAGGTAATATAACTTTGCTCATTTTTGATAATGGAGAAAAGTCTGGTAATGACATTAATGTTTATTTCCTATAATAGACCGGCAAGTAACTTAAAACGCTTAACTTGTTGTTCACTTAAAGAATTATTCTTACGAGCAATTAGATTTTCCTTTAATGCTTCTTCCATTCTTTTGCCACCTTTAACAAATATTTTGTTTCCGTCAGGCAATGTGACTTGGCGTTGTTTGCCAGCAGGAATTTTTCCTAGCGGAACATCAGGAAATTTTTTTCTAAACTCATCTTCATAAACATCTGTTGGATCTTGTTGAATTTTCTTTAATAGATCATTCTTTTGCATAAAATCAACAAGTTTTTTTACTTTTTCTAATGATACCTTAGAAGCAGTGGCAATATTATTTAAATTTAATTGCTCTGATAAAATATCAGTGCCGCCCATAGCAGAAACGATATTAGCAAATTCTACTCCTGAGATATCTTCTGGAAAGCCTTGAGTTTTTCTAACTACGTTATAATATGGCATAAGACCAGTACGATTTGATGTAGAATATTTTACTGGTTGTGGTAGTTCTTCCATTGCCGCTTGCACAGCGTCAGAATCTGATTTATCTTCTGGTGGTGGCGGTGGAGGAGCAGCAGGTGTAGCAGCTACGATTTTTGGTTGTTCTGGTTGTTTAACCGAAGGAGCGCCACCTAATGAAGTTGGACCTTCACCAGAACCAACTGGTTTTAAACTTTGAATAAATTTATCTAATGCTCTATTTTGCATTCCAAGAATTTCTTCAATTTTCTCTTGTTCTTGTAAATCTTTTGATTCAGCAAATTTGCTTATTGAATGTGTTTTTGCAAAATTAGCAATTTTTGCAATGCCTGTAATTAAATTGTTGGCCTCTACGGCAGATATTTTTTTAGTTTTATGCTTTTCTAATATATCTTTATATTCTTCACTTAATAAATTTATAAGAGCTTGAACTTTGCTCATGCTAATGGTTTGCAAACTTCCTATTTTTCCAGTCGCTATGCCAAGCGTTTGTTCAACTAAGTGCATCAAATCAGTTAAAGATAAACCAAGATCTTTTAATTTCTTTTTATCCATCTTATCTTCTATCTGTGTTAATTGTGAATAAAGTCTGAATTCATCCATTGGTTTTGTGGATTTTGACTTACCAGTTGTCCCAAGACCAAAAAGCTCATTAACTGCTTCTTTATTCTCTTTAACTATTTTCACACGTATCATAGATATTTTCCTTTTAATAAGATACATTAATTAGTACACAACATCATGTTTCTACTAATAAAAAACCCCGCTACCTTTCGATAGCGGGGCAGAGATTTTACTCTCTTTTAATTACTATCCTTCTAAGTCTTCGACTACTACGAGGCCGTACATGTCTGGGCGAACCATAGCCTTACCATAACGGGTCAAAACAGCCTTACGTGGTGCGAAGGTGTTTGGATCGAAGATGGTTGGTGTGGATTGTAGTGGTACGTATGGTGCATATACGTAACCGCTTTCAAGGAAGCTGCCACCCTTACGACCTACGAGAATTACGTTACGGAGGAAGTATGGGTGAACGATAACGTCCCACTTCTTGTTCATATCGCCAACCTTAACTGCGCCTACTGCGCCCTTCTCTGCATCGTTTGTTACAGATGCGCGGAAGCCGCTGGTGAATTCAAGAATATTAGCTACTTCTGGGGAGCAAACTAGGAAGTTTGCACCACCGCGAAGTGTCTTACGGTGAATTGCTGCGGATACATCGTTGATTGTTTCAACGAGTGTTTCATACCACATGCTTACGTTACCAGTGAAGTCTGGTGGAGCAGTGTAGTTACCGGCACCGATATCTTCGCCAGTTGCACGGTTTACGAACTTACCGGGACGACGGCTCCAGTACTTGGTACCTGCTGTTGCACCCTTAACAAGATCGTTCAAGATTTCTTGGTCGATTTCAAGACCGATTTGTTCAGAAAGGATGCTGGTTAATTCTACTTCTGCATCCAAGTTGTGATAAGCGTTCAAGTCTTGGCCTAATTCTGGGGTCCAAGCTGCCTTGAGCTTACGGGTACGGGCAGTGATAGAGAAGCTGTCAACCTTTAATTCTACTTCTGGGATTGAGCCGCTGTTTTCAAATGTCCATGGTTGTGCGCCTACGATTGCACCAAGGGCAGAATCACCAACAGTTTGAAGATTGTCCTTGATTGGGTAAGACATTAATACGTGTGAACCGGTTACGATTGCTGCTAATGCTGGTGAAGCAGATGGGGAACCTACAACGAATTGTAGATACTTAGTGCCGCTTACATCAACGATTTGTGTTAAACGACGAACAACGCCTACGCTGTTTTCTAATGCAGAACCAGTTGCATCACCTGCTGCTGCACCACCGTCTGCTGCTGCTTGTGCTACGGACAATGCAAATACATCTTGGTTTGCCAAGAGGCTGCTTTGTGAAAGAGCACTTAATGCAACGCGGAATACAGATACCTTAGTGTATGGATTAGCAGAAAGTAAATCTGGATCCCAACGGAGCAAGGTCTTTTGTGCATCGGTTAATGCACTTACTGCTACGTTTTCAATTACGTATGGGGTTACGCTTGCAGTTGGTACGAATGTGTGATAACGTGAGGTGTTATAGCCGTTTGCTAAGTTATAGAAACCCTTTTCTGTGTATGCGCCATCCAAACGAACGCCACCAGTGATTTGTACGCCCAAACGATCACCGAAGAAGGAAGATTGTGAGGAGAATACCTTGTCACCTGTGTTACCTACGTCTGTACCACGCTTGAAATCCATGAAGAATACAAGACCGGATGGTAAGCTCATTGGTTGTACGCTAACGAGATCGTTTGCGATCAAGCCAGCGAATACGCGGCGTACTATTGGGAAAGCTACAGCTGCGAAACCTTGAACATCACCTCCTGCCATTGTGGTTGCTTCGCGGAGAAGTTCTTTTGCTTGGTTTTCTAACAAGATTGCCATTGTTGCTTGATCGCGGCCTTCTTTTAGACCTTCCAAAAGACCGGACTTTTGCCACTTACCTACGATTGATTGTGTTTCTACTAACATGTTGCGTTCTACGACGCCTTCTGTTAGACGTTCTAATACGTTACTCATTTTATATCTCCTTAAGATAGTTATTTAGTGTGTTTGATACCCGCTAGGGCTTTCATTCGTTCTGCCATAACATCATTAATGCTATTTGCAGATGACTTCTTTACTACAAATGGCGATTGTGCTCTATTAATGGCTTCGTGGAGAGATTGAGGAACGGTTTTTTCCTTCTTTGTGCTCTCTACCGCATTTTGAAGTGTTTCATAGATTGTTTTCGCCGCTAATACACTATCTGCTTTGGAAATGGATTCAACAATTTGTGATTTTTGTCGCTCATTCAAGGAGATATTTCCTAATGCTTTGTTAGTGTATAACAATTTGGCATTTGAAACGTTAATTTTTTCTAATTGCTCTTTTAACATTTCAAGAGTTTCAACTAATTTACTGCTTGTTGCCTTTAATTCTGCATTTTCTTTAACGAGATCGCCCATTTTCTTCATTTCTTCTTCACGTTGCGCTACTGCTTTATCATCACGGGCTGCTGCCAATTCTGCTTCTCGTTGTAATTTGGTTTCTGTTGCTGTGGAACCCATGTAACCACGTCCCATGCTTCCAACTTTAATATCAACCGCTAGACGTTCAGCTAATTCCATCAATTCTTCTTCAGTTATTGCAATTTCTTCTGCAACCGCAACTGATTTTTCAGCTTCAGCTTCGGCTTTAGCTTCTTGGTCTTGAGCAGCTTGTAATTTTTGTTGTGCTACTGCTTCTTCTTTGCCCATTTTAGCTTTAACGCCAGTTAAATTAGCAGTAGCGGCTTGAACGGCAGCGCCTTCTCCTAAATCTACTTCTTCTAAAGCTTCAACAGCTTCTACGGCACCACCAGAAGAAGTATCTTCTTCCATTTCATCCCAACCTTCTAATTCTAATTCGAATTCTTCTTCTAATTCATTCTTAGATTTATTAGGAGCGCCGGGAGCAACTGCATCCATGCCAGTTGTTTCGTGAGCACTTGTCATATCTACTTCTTCTAAGCTTTCAGTATGGCCCAACATTTCCATCATTGTGCTTTTGATTTGATCAAAATTAATTGTGATCATTTCATTTTCATCACCATCTAAGAATGAAGAAGGAACACTGTCAAATGCACTACCGCCATCTTGTTGTGGCTCGGCACTTAAATCAGCTTGTGGTTCTGTCGTTGCAGACGCATCTGGCACTGGACTTGCTGCCATTGCGGCAGGAGCGGCTGCTGTTGCGTCGGCAACTGATGCAGCTTGTTCTTGTTCTAATAATCTTTGAACAGTGTCTTTGAACTCTTGAGAATATTTCTCAATAAGTGTGTTTTCTGCGTTTTTGATTGCTGCTTCTTTCAAAGCGGTGGCATCAATGATAGCTTGTTGCAATAATTCTGACATTAAATAATCTCCTGTAAGCAGGAAAAAGCCTAATACTTTTACTTAATTAGTATTAGGCTACCCGAAATGACAATTAATGTGCTGATTCTGAGCGTTTAGCTACTTTTTTCTTCTTCTTTTTTGGAGTTTGTTCAGGATCTTTTAATAAAGCAGCATTGGCCAATCTTGCATTACGCTTATATTTTAATTGACGTTGACGTTCCAATACGCTTGGCTTATCAAAACGTCGATTGTATGCTGAATAATCATAAAGATACTGTGTTAGGGATTCCTTGCTGCATGCTTTTAAGAATCTGTTTATGATTAATTCATTATTTTCTAATGATGGTTGCATTCCCTTTGGGAGTTTTGTTTCTAAATTTACAGGACGCTTACTCATTTGTTACTCTTTTACTTTCTTGCCATTCATGGCATTTAATGTTTGTTTCCAAACTTGTTTGTTTTCTAATAATTTGCTAATATCTACGCCGGTATCTCCGGTCATAATTTCTTTATCTTCTTTTAATGGTTGAGTACCAGCAAAAGCATCGAATCCAGTGCTTCCAATCGCATCTAACATTTTCTTTTTTGCTTCCATCAACGAAGCTGGTTTATCTTGTTGAAGCATTTGATTTTTAATTTGCTGAACTGGTTGTGGGGTCACACGGACAGTTTCAGAAATTAATTTTGTAAAACCTTCTTCTACAAGAACTTCCATAAGGCATTCTTTGATTAATGGTTTAATTAAAGCTTTTAAATCTTGTTTTTTCATATATCCTCGCAATAAATAGTATTTTATTATGAAGTTTCTTTAATGTTTAATGAATTTATAAATTTTAATATTTTATGAGCTTGTATAATAATCAATGCTGAAATATATAGTTGCATTATTCGTTAAATCTGTTACGCTCATACTTAAAGCCGATCCAGATGATTGCTTGTGCAATCGTATACTTGTTCCTTGTGGATAACCAAACGGCAAAGTTATCACACTTGAAGTATTAAAACCTGAATAGTAGCCTATATTGAGACTATTATAATTAGATGTTATAGCAAACGGCAAACCACCAATATTTACTGAATTAGCAGTAACGCTGCCCGTAGAAGATATTCCAACTGCTCCATTAAGAAAAACTCTACGTCCTATTTTAAAATATTCAGCAGCTGCTAAGGAATATGTATATGTGCCGGGAAGAAGAGTTGGCGACCAAGTTCCTTCTTCGTAATCATCTAATGTATTTACATCCGATGAAGCAATTTGCGTTGCAGGAAATTTAATATTATTAAATACATTTAAACTTCCACTCGTTGTTAAAGTATTTTGCGAAATAATACCGCTTGTTGCTATTAAACTACCACTAATTATTTGATTAGCGGTGAATATATTAGTGGCAGATAATCTTGGATAAGAAGAAGAAACACCAATAAGAGTGGCATATGTAGAACTTGCATTTGTTATTGTTAAATAATTACTTAAAGCGCCAGTAATTTGCGCTTTAGTGGCAAAAGACGATGAAACATCTGAGGATTTGGCATATGCTAGCAATGCTCCGCTTACTTGTTGTTCGGTTAAACTACTAGAAGTAGTAATTTCTATTCCATTAACAATTAAATTACCAGAAACATATAAACCACTAGAAGCAGTTAATTTGCTATTGACTAAAGTATTATCTACTACACTAGAGCCTAATATAACGTTATTTTTAAAATCAGCATTTGCCCAGACAGTAAGATTATCTACTGCTACATCATTATTTTCTGTGTTAACGCTACCTAATTTGATAGTATCGCTACCAGTTGATGACACGTCTAATCCACTTGATGCTGATATGGGTGTTAAAATTTTCATAAATTATATTGCATAATAAAATTTTATATTTTTATTATTAGCCATAAATAGCGCCATCTATTACGTTATTGTTATATCCATCTACTCTAGATGCGCGAACCCAACAACCGGGATAAATATATATTTTTGGAGAATTGGTAGCTGATAAATTAGTATATATATTCAAATATACATCGCCAGCTAATTTATTGGCTGTTATATATCCTTTAATATCAATAATAAATAATCTTGTTATATTTGATCCTAAAGCTACGTTAAGACTAGAAGTAACAGAAACACCTGTATTTAAAGAAGTAATAGTTTGCTGTACTGTACTAGGATATAAATATATTAAACCACTCGCATAACCATCGAAAGGAGAAAAACTACCACTAATAGAACCGTTAGAGCCACTTAATTCTGCTATAAAAGAAGCAGTTACAGTATTACCTTCAAGACTGGAAGATAAAGAAAATGGTATATAATAATCAAAATTAATTATACTGTTACTAGAAGATAGTGAATCAGTGAAAGTCTGTGAACCTAGATTAGTAGTTAATATTTTAATATTTGTATTTTTTAATGAAGAGCTAAAGAAATTTCTGTTAGGAGAACTAAAAGAATATTTATCTATCATAAAACTGCCATGCGATACGGCAGTATTAAGCTTGGTTCCATCTTGGAATAGAACATTATCACCTTTTGACGATTCCCCAAACGCCACACCATCTTGTGTTGCTATGTTAGTAATGATTAATGGTTTAGTACCATTATTATTAGCATCCGTCGATAGTGTTAATTGACCAGTTCCACCATCGTTACCATCAGCATAAATACTTGCTGAGTTATTATTGGATGTTATGGCTATAGCGGCATGGCCAGAGGAATTTATTTCTAGTTTTTCATTCGGATTTTCTGTTCCGATACCAACATTAGAAGAAGATATATATACACGCTCACCTCCAGCATTAGAAAATAACGCTATACCTTTTCCAGAAGGAGCATATATTCCATACCAATCTGTTTTACCAGTGCCAGCACTTGGACCAAATTCTGTTTGATAATTAGAGGAAGAATGATATAATCTTGTGCCTCTAATAGTTTGTTGGCCATTTACATCCAATGTAGTAGAAGGAGAAATAGTACCAATGCCAATTCTATTTCCAATATATAAATTATTAGTTCCACTAATGTTAGAACCAGTAACTTGTGTACCACTAATAAACGATGCTGTTATTTGGCTAGCACTTAGTGAAGTTAATATTTTAGCATTAGTTCCTGATAATTGTGAACCACTAACAAAAGTTCCAGAAACAGTTGTAAATTGAGCAGTAGAAGAACCAGTAATGCCACCAGATGCTGTAATAACGCTGTTAAATGTTTTGATTCCGGCAAATGTTTGAGCGCCAGTATTAACAACACCCACTAAAGTATTGCTTGCTTCTTGAATGCCAACTGTTGTTCCAGATTTAGTTAGAGGTGTAGCAACTGTAACTGCACCACCAACGCTTGATGTAAACGCTGTTCCGTCTAAACTAATAACGTTATTAGAATATTGAACAGGGCTTGTTGCACTTAAACCAATGTAATTTGATGACGAAATAGAAGATGCGGTAATTTGGCTTGCGCTTAAAGATGTTAATATTTTACCATTTGAAGCAGATAAAGTAGTAAATTGAACGGTAGCACCTGTTACGTTTGTACCGGTTAATGTTGTAAATAATCCTAACGCACCAGATATACCAGTTGTTCCAGTTACGGCAGTTGTAGATACGCTAGAGCTTAATGATATTACACCACCTGCACTAATGCCAATATTACTACCTGCTGTAAATTGCGCTCTTACATCACTTGCAAAATTAGGAAAGTTAGCCGATGAACCAGTTAAACCAATATAATTTGATGATGAGATAGAAGAAGCAGTAATTTGACTTGCACTTAGTGAAGTTAATACTTTTTCATTTGAAGCCGTTAAAATGGTAAAAGTTCCCAAAGAACTAGAGATACCAGTAGTTCCTGTAATTGCAGTAGAGGAAAGGTTTGTCAATCCTGTAAGGCTTGGTACTGTTGTTCCAAGAACTACTGCTGTAGAACCTATAGTTGAACCAGAATTAGCTAAGGAAGAATTAGGTACATTTGTTACAGATATTTGACCAAGTAATATGCTAATACCGGTTCCTTCTGTAAATTGACTACGTACATCTTCTTGGAAATGATAAATATGTGAAGCGGTTATATCGTCTATTAAAGCACCAGAACCACTAAATGCACCGCTAACTGTTGTTGCGCTAATATTTGTAGAGTTTAAAGTATTTATTGTTGCAGAACCAAATTGTCCGCTTGTTCCACTAATGGAACCGGTTACTGTATTTGAATAAATATTTGAACCAGTTAAGGTAATAAACTGTCCAGAAGCACCGCTAACTGAACCGGTTAAAGTACTTGATGAAATATGTGAAGCTGTTAAGTTGGTAAATTGTGCAGAAGTACCACTAACGGAACCTGTTAGAGTAGTTGTATTTATATCGGTAGCAAATATATTAGTTCCGGTTACTGCATTTGAACTAATATTTGTTAATCCAGTTATGCTAGTTAATCCACTTGTTATATTTCCAGTAAGATTTAATACAGGGTCTGTTGAAGTACCAGAAGCAGAAAGATTTGTTCCTGCGGTTACAGATGTTACAGTACCCCCACCAACAGTTATTGAACCACTTGCACCAAGAGCAATAGTAGTGCCATTGATGTTTATTGAGCTATTAGCTAATGCACTGTTCGGAACGTTAGAGGCAGAAACAACAATTTTATTTGGTGAACCAACTGCTAATGCAACACCAATACCATTACTTCCCGATAATGTGGCGCATGTTAAATTATCTGCACAATCTGTAAAAGTACTCATTTATTTTTCCTAAATATTAAACGCTTGTAGAAGTATTAAAGAACATTTCTATCCAACGAGTTCCATCATATATTAATTGTAAAGAACCGCCAGAACTAATCTTTCTTGTATTTGAACCAAGTGCTAAATTTGGTCCTTTGTTAAATGTTACAGAACCAGCTTGACCAATTGGTACTTGGATAAACAATATTTGTCCTAATGTGGCACCAACATAATTGATATTACCTGCATTATAATTACCTGATGATAGTAACCTCCAATAAGCTGATGTTGGAAGAACTGTTTGACCATTTGCGCTTATTGTTTGTGGCGAATCAGAAGTTAAAGTTAATGATCCAACTGCGACTGTAGCCGCAACAGGAGCGGGGAACCAATCAGTACCGCCCCATTTTAAATATTCACCGGGATTCGGTGGAGTAACCACTGGACTTCTTACGGGATTTGTGTATAATCCTTTAACTGTAGCAACGCCGGTTGAATTTATTGTAACATCTTGTGATAATGTACGAGAAGCAAAATTAGTTCCATCAGAAACCAATATATTTGCCGATGCGCCAGAGCTAGATAATCCAGTTCCTCCATTCGCTATGGGTAAAACACCAGAAAATGCTATTGTTCCAGTAGTAAAATTAATATTTTGTCCGGCTCTTAATTGCGCTCTGACATCATTTGTAAAATTAGATATGCCAGATGCAGTTAAGTTATAAAGTCCTACACCAGAACCAGTATGTGAGCCAGTAATTTGTGAGGCTGAGACGGCACACGTTACTTTTAACGAGCCGGTAATTAAAGCACTTCCGCTAATATCTAATTTGGATTTTGGTTCGTTTCCTAATCCTAAATTACCACTATTGTCAACAATTAATTCTTGTGTAGAATCAAGCTTATTTTGTAAATATAATGGATATCTTTTAACACCAACTTCCAAAGGAGAAAGCAATATGCCATAATTATTTAATATGTTATTTCTTCTATTTTCATTACCGGGATCATAAAACGAATCGGCAATTCTCAATAATGATGAAGAATTAATAATTCCTATATTTTCACTATAATTATTAGCAATAGTTGTACTTTCTATTATATTTATGTTGTTTTTATTTTTTATATTATTTGATAAATATAATATATTTGCATAATCTAAAACAGAAGAATTTTCTAAAGTTAAACCGAAAGCTCCACCAAAGAAATATGGCAAAGTCAAAGAACCGGTTGCTTTAGCAAATGTAAACCAACCATCCGGATTTTTAGTATAAGCGGAAAAAGGATAAGAAAAATTATTTATATAATATTGAAAATCTGGATCATCTGTGTTTTCATCAACTATCACTAATTGTGATGCACTAATGCTAGTTCCACTTATTCTTGTTGATTCTAAATTTAAAACTCCTGTAACGCTTGAACTTAATGATAGGGTTTTTATATTACTATCAATTGATTGAGTTAGATTTGCACCGGGAATTATTTTTGATATTACATTAGCACTGAAATTGGTAATATTTGATGTAGATATGTTATATATCTTACAACCATCTCCATAAAAAGAAGAAGTTATTTTTGAAGAAGAAAGATTTGTTTTTACAGAAACATTTGAAGCGGTTACAACACCAGAAGCAGATATGTTATTTGTATGCACATCTAATACGGTTATTAAATCGTTTAAATATAATGGAGAAAGCGTTTGACCATTGCCACTAAAATTAGAACCGCTAGTGGAAACAGCTATTAAACCTATGCCGCTTGGCGAACCGCCAACTTCAGCAATGACTTGAACAACATCGTTAAAGAAATTTCTTATATTTGAAGCGGTTAATACTGATGTAGAGAAACCGTTATTAAATGGCATTTTTTTATCCTACCCCTACAGAACCAGACCAGCTATTTGGCAATCTATCAATGTCTATGCCAGTTAGACCAGCTACTATATTTACTTGTACAGTATTAGCATCTGCACCTACTAAATAAAGTTTAGTTATTTTTACATCTAATGAAATACTTTCATATTGTGTTAGAGTAAAATAATTTGTTCCTAATACACCATTTTCACTAAAACCAACTTTAACCGGATGGTTTGTACTATCGACATTTTTTACAACAATAAACTTTGTAACACTTGGAAATGTTACTTCTAAAGGAGGATCAGAGTTTACAGGAGCTAAAGCGCTTGTAACATATGGAATACCACTTGCTTGATAATTACCAACATTATTTAATCCTGCTTTATATTGAAATTCTGACATTTCTTTTATCCTATGCCTATATTACCAGAATAGGCGCTTGCTAAATCATATCCCGTAATACCTGTTAATTCTGCAGAAACATATACGGAAGAAGTAATAGCTGCTGAATTGCTTAATAAGTATATTTTATTTGTTTTAATTTTTAAATCGCATGAATAAAAGACATTTTTTCCTGACGAGTCTTTATTTTCAATATAATAATAATTTGTTCCTAATGCTCCGCTAACACTAAGCGCTACTCTTAACCCATTAGCCGGATCAAGATTGATGATGTGTATTTTTTGTGTAACGGAAGGAAATAATATTTCCAATGGCTGAGAAGACGACGCAGGAATAGATAAACTTGCAGTAAGATACGGTATTCCACTTACTTGATAACTTCCTACATGATTTAAACCAGCCTTATATTCAAATTCAGACATCTATTGGTTATCCTTTTACAATATCATTTAACAATCTGTTTAAACGATCTACTTTTGTCCAAATAACTTTTGGATCAAGAGTGCGTTTTTTGCCTTCGCTCATCATGAATGCGCCGGGAGTGCTTGGTTCTTGAACGAAATCAAAACAAATAAGTTGGAAATCGTCTTCTACTATTGTTTTTCCAGATTCTTTGCGCGTGCTACCCAAGCCTCGACTAGAAATTCCCAATCTAACTCCGCTTTCTACTAGAGAACGAAGAATTTTTCCTGATGGAGTATCTAGAACTTTAACTTTTCCCATTACTGCATCATTGTCCCACCAAATGCCTGTAACCATATGGGAAACATTTTTGAGATTAACTACTGAATCTTCTGGGTGGTCTAATTCGCCCAAAGCTCTACGGTCTTCAACAAGCTTTTTATAATTTTCTATTTCGCGTTCTAAAACTTTTTTACCATAAATGCGGCCATTGCCATTTTCTTTATCAGCACGCTGCATTACGCCAGTGAGCATCAAGCCGCCATTTTTAACGTGAAGTTTTTCTGCTTCTGTCAATAAATCTTGACAAACGCCACCTTCACATAATTCATACCATTCTCTAAGTAATTGTTTTGACATAATTTTTTATACAAAGGTTAAAGCCCCGAATATTTCATCGGGGCTAAATTCAGCTACCGCTGCAACAGCGGCGAACGGGTTGCAACATATAGCGTCTAGTATAGGTGATTTGTTGTTGCATAATTTTACACCTCCAATCAATTATAAATAGTCATTTTAATTGCTTTTCTTCAATTTTATTAATATTCCATCATCATCTACAAGGCGACTGATAAAATATGAAGTTCCAGAGCTAATACAGCCAGCAGTAAACCAATTAAAACTTGTTGGTACAATAAACCAATTAAAAATTCCTACCCAAAATCCCATACACATACAGCATTTAATCATATAAGACATTAGTTCGCTATTATAAGAATTAATTTTTACTCTTATAGATTCAAAAATCTTGCTATATACAAGAATCATTGTCATGCCATAACAAGCTAGAATAAAAATTAATAATTCCATTTTTAATAATTGTAGCGATAAATACCGCGTGTTGGGAAACCATATTTTGGAATAGAACCCTTGAATGGTTCTTGAGGCACTTCTCCAAGTTCTGTACTGTCCTCGACAGGAGGTTGCAATAACTCTTTTTCAAGCTTATCTTCGAATTCTTTTTCGTGCCTATATTTTGGCATTTCTAATTCAATAAAATTAGCTAAGTTATATACAACTACTTGCAACGGATCTTCTCCACCGGGTGGTTGCTGTATAAAACCACCCTGTAATGAACCGTAAACATTACCGCTAACAACGCTTTCTGGTAATATTACGCCACGTTGAACCATATATTGGAATAATCTTTCCTGAAGCTTATAAACATGTTCAGTTTGTTCATCTTTGGGAAGAACTAATACTTTTTGTTTATCTGGGATGACGATTACATCGATTTCAGGATGTTCACGGAGCATATAATGACCTGCAAGAGTCTTTTTAATGTTAATCTCTTTAGTTACACCTTGAACATTTTTAATAGTTATCTTAATCATGTACTAATTCTCCACCTCATAAACAAATTGTTGTATTTTTAGTACATTTTCCAACATCGCCGGGGATATTTCTTTATTTGATTTAAATTCTTCTAATAAAGCTAAAACTTTTTTAGTTTTTTGTTCCATGTAATTATCATTTTTGATTTCTTCACATGTTAAAGCAGTATTTACTTTTTCGTTTAATCTATTTAATTCTTCGTTTAGATAAATTTTTAATTCTAATCCTTCATCAGCAAATGAACTAACATATTTTGTTAATAAATCTTTTTGCTCACTTAATAAATTAGAATATTTATCATTAAATTTCTTAGCAAATGTCTTGAAAACAATATTATCTATTGGTTTTAATTCTTTATTTTCATTTAAACAATTAAATGTACTTAAAATTGATTGTTCAAGAAGAATTTTTTCTTGTATTGGTGTTGAATCATTAAAAATTTGAAAAATTGTAGCTAAATTTTTATAGTTTGGAACAAAATTATTATAGATGTGGGCACCAACGGATTTATTGATTCTGTTAATTAGATATGTTTGTTCATTAAACAATAAACGCTTATCTAATTTAGCGTGTCTATCTTTAACTTCTTGAAGATATCTCTCGGAAATATTTTTATCTATTGAAGGATTATCTAAAGCTTTATAAAGGGCTAATTCTTTTCCGAGTTCAGTCTCTGGATGAAATGCTCTAACGATAAATGTTTTTATGGTTTTTAATTTATCAAGATCTTTTTCTAAAGTTGCTTTTGTGCCTTCACGTAAAAGAGATTCGTAAAGAAAAGCGGTATTTCTTTTCTTATTATGTTTCATTTTTTTTGTTCTCCGTTGATACTTCTTCTTTAAGTAGTGTTTTAGAAAGTGATTTGAGTTTGTTTTCTACTTCTAACAACAACTTTTCATCATTTTCATAAACATCTTCTGTCTGTTCATTGAAAATACCTTTTGAAGCTTGAGTTAATGTGCTTAAACCAGCAAACATGCTTCTATTGGTTTTTCCTGTAGTTGATTCTGGGGTATGTGTTCTTTTAAAATGCTTGGTTCTTGGACCACGACTAATTCTTCCATCGGTAGCAGCTGGCTTATAGAATGTACCATTAGCTTTAGGAGTGGAATACGAACCGTCTTTTTTATACATTGTTTCTGAATTATCGGATCTTCTTGGTGGGGCTGCTAATAAGTTTGATTCTTCGCCACCAGCTTCTTCAGTTCCAGTCGTCTCTGCTCCCGCTGTCTCTGCTTCTCCCTCACCACCAGTTGCTTCGGGCGTTTCTCCACTTAAGCCGCCCAATGCACTTCCACCGCCAGAAGCCGTATCTCCGCTTTCTTCGCCAGCTTCAATAGCTTTTTCATATTGCTTATCATAGAAAATATCTCTTTGAATACGCAAGAAGTCGCTATCTCCCATCTTGAATACGTTTTCAAAAATCCAACGCTTACTAAAACCAGCTTCTTTTGCTTCTTTGGCAACATCAATTTGTGCCTTGAAGTGTTCTAATTCTTGTAATTCGCTAATTTTAGAGGGATTATTTAACTTAAGTTTAAATTTAAGTAAATCTTCATTTCTATAACCAAGAGTATACAAATGAATGATTCCAATTTTTTCTAATTCAGACAATACAACTCTCTGTAGTCTCTGAACTGTTCTAGCAAAGCGAATATCTTTTTGTGCAAGTGTGCTTTTATCTTCTGCTGCTTTGTCCTTGCCGCTTGTAAGATAAGATTGTGGAAGCTTTAAGGCAGAAAATAGCTTATCACGCAAATATTGAACGTCATCAATATCACCAGTGAATGTGCCACCTTGCAAATTCTCTATTTTTGTTCCGCTTTGTGTGCCACGAACAGGAATATAAAAATCTTCATCAATACTCATTGGATTATAACGTAAATCAACACGACCTGTGTTTGGATCTACAATCATATTACGCTTTAAACCTGTGATAACCTTTTGAATATATTGTTCTACTTCTTGTGGAGCTACGTTACCAACGTCAATATAGAATACTCTGCGTTCTGGTGCGCGGACGATACGATAAGCCATCATTGCATCTTCCATCAATTGCAATTGACGCCAAATACGACGAGCCGGTTCTAGAACTGAGGTGCCGTATGGTGTATATTTATCTTGTCCAAGAATTCTAAAGTGTGCGATTTGCCAATTTTCAAATGTAACACCCGCGCTATTCCATTGATATTGAACGTAATTTGGATTACTTTCATCTTCACCTTCTAAACGTTCAATTTCTGGCGATGGTAATCCTAGACAGGTTTTAACTCCCAACTTTTCATCAATATCTAAATATAAAAAGAAATCGCCAAATTTGCACATGGTTCTGCACCATGAAAACAAATTAGATTCAATATTTAAAACATTAAAATAAAGATTTTGTAAGATACCTTTTATTTCTTCATTTTTTGTATCAACAAATAATAAACTACGGAATTGATTGCTGGTTGTCATTTCATCAGCGTAAATGTCCATTGCTGATGCAATTTCTGGCATGAATTCCATTTGATCGAAGTCGCTGTACCGTTCGGCACGACTTTGATTGGCCATAATGTTGCTTTGAATGGCTTCAAATGGGTTATAGCTCTTCTTCTTAAAGCTCTGGCCACTAGCACTAGTAAACTTATAGCGATCTAAATCACGGCGTTTATAACGTATTTGAGATTGTGCTCTAAAATTGCTTATTGGTCCTGAAAATAATCTTGTTAGCCCTGTGTATAGCGGGGATTCTCTATTCTTAGGATTATTATCTTTTATTCTGTTATTAGCCATGGTTTTTTAGCCTTTTATTATCCAACTAAATTGTTTATATACTTGTTGTGCTTCACTATATTTCTTAACTCTGTCTTCTTGCATTATTGCTTTCTGCGAAGAATCTAAATAGCTACCACCTTTTGTTATTGACGTTAAGAATGCCTTAGAATACTCTAAATTTCTCTCATTGTTAATAACAGCCGTATCTCTTACCCAACAACCAATCGCTAATGACATAACTAAATCATCGTTATAGCCTTTTTGAGCTTCTGGTCTGCCATTGACCCATACGAAAGTATCAAATTCATTTATTGTTCTTTGAGAATTTATTTTTATCATTTTATTACGAATAAATTCTTCAAGTTTTGCAACAATCAATGGGCGAGATTTCATTGTTGTACTAAAGCCGGGAACAGTATTGCTTGTATATTGGGCGGAAGTACTATCAATAAAGTCTTGCGATCCTTTCATAGAATAAAAGACATTTGGATAGCGCATATCAATTAATTTTGTTAATACAGCATATCCAACGTTATTATTCTCTACTACAACCATGCAATTACCGTACTCTGTTCCAACATCAAAGAGTAATTTAGCAAAATTATCTAAATCTGTTTTACCTTGATATTCTGCTACTTGTTCCATATTCTTAATATCTAATACATGGAATACAGAATAATCCTTACCATCTCCGCGAGCAACGTCAGCAGACAATAAATAAGAACCACCATTTTCAAATTCCTTCCAGATATGATAATTTCTGTCTATCCATGTACGATACTTTGGCTCAGAAACGGTTTTTTTCAGTTTTGCTAAATCATCTGAATTCATTACAGTTTCGCCAGAAGCATTGAAGTTACATTCAAATTCTTGAGCGATTTGACGCTTGCTCATGTTTCGCGTCATTCTGTCAAACCATTCTTGCGTATATTCTGGATGTATATTCCAAGGTAACTTTGTTGGTTTAAAGTTATTAGCGCCAACCTCAGAATCTACATAAGTTTTATGAAACCAATTTCCTACACCGTTTGGAGTCGAAAGAGCGATACAACGACCACCAGTAGAAATTGTAGGTAAAAGACCTGTCCATAAATCATCCATGTCTTCAACGTGCGCAGCTTCGTCTAGAATCAACAAAGACAATGCTTGACCACGACCAGCATCTTTTGAAGTAGGTGTACCTTGAATCTTAGAACCGTTATCTAATTCAAGCTTGGTTTTGTTATTGACGCTAATTTCTGAAATGCGCAACCAATCAGGAATAGAATTTAAAATATCTTTAACTTTTTCAACGATTTCTATTGCTGTATTTAATTTTGTTGCCATGACAAGGATATTTTTTTCCTTGTAAAATAACATCATCCAAGCAACATATCCAGAAACGATAGTTGAAATACCCATTTGACGGGATTTCAAAATAACGTTATATCTATGATCATGAAAATCGTTTAATAATTGTTTTTGGAATTTAAAAGTCTTAAAAGATATTAGACCTTTTTCTTGATGAACAATCTTGGCGTAATTATCTAAGAAGTAAGCAGGATCTTTGCCACACTTTAAGATTTCTTTAGTAATTTCCTCTTTAGATAACTTATACGCCATGCCATTACCTTATTCCTTACTTATTTAAGATATGTCTTTGGTTGCTTGATGTTCATTAACCAGCGTTTTGCAATATCAGCATAATTTTGTTCAGACTTGCTAGTTTGTTTATCATAACCTTCGACATTTCCTATCTGATATGTCTGAGAGGCGTTTACATAAGCTGTTCTACGATTTGCAGTTTGCACCATTACATCTACATCACCAAATTCAGTTAAGTCTAAAGACTTTTTAGTTACTTTTTTATATTCTGATTTGATGAAAGCAATGATATCCTTCATAGTTCTGCGAATGTCAGTTTCAAAATTCTTATCGTGTACTTTAATTAATGGCATTTCGCTGTGATATTTCAAAATCAACATATTTCCTTGGAATTGAACACCAAAGCCATCCATCATTCTGGGGTCATAAATAGAAACACCTTGTACAAGATCTTCTGATTCACGCTTTAGACCAATTTCAGCACCACCATGATGTTTAGCGTGCAATGCTTGTGAAATTCCATTTACAACGTCTAGAATACTAGCCATTTATTTATCTCCGTTAGGACGCCAGCCTGACATCCATCTTTCTTCTCTATCTTCTATATGTTTAACATAACAACTTTGGCAGGTAGAGAATTTATTTAAATATACATCATCAGATTTATTAAAACTATATTGATTACATATTGAACAATTCTTATGTTCATTTTTATTAATTAGTTTCTTAGGTATTAAAATCCCTCCTAAGTCCACTTTTTCTCTGGATTGTTCATTAGTTAGCTGCTTTTTAACTGTTTCCTGAGTATCAGCTACGTATTCTCGCTCTTTTTCTTGATTCCAGAAATATTTTGGATTCATAGTTGCTAATTCACCGTATTTTTCTTTAACTGCTTTTTCTAAAGCTGCAATATAATTAGGATCTTTTTTATTGATTGACATTTGTTATTTTTACTGCCGCATAAAATATAGTTACTGATAAAGCCATACCTAACAGCATTGAACCAAATAATTTAACATCTTCCCATTTCTTACTATCTTCTAATTGTTCTATTCTTCTATCTTTTATTTGTATTACATTATCAAACAATTCTTTATTAAGATTTAATTCTAATTTATGTTGTTGTTTTAATGTATCTAATTCTATATTAAGTTTCTTTATTTCACTGTCTTTTTCTATTCTAAGTTTTTCTAATTCAAAAGACTTATTTGCCATTATCTTTATAAGCCCCTCAGAATCAAATAAAAATCCATCATAAGGCGCAGCTTCGCCCTCTTTTACGACAGAGTAATCACCATCTTCATTATCATCTTCAGCCGTTACAGTATCGATTACTGATGGGGGTGAAGCATAGGCAATAGATGTATGTGTTGCTAGAAAAACTAGCAACACGAATACGGTAAACAAGGATTTAATATTATTCATCTTTCTTGCGTTTACCTTTCTTTTTCTTTTCTTTGACTCCTAACTGTTCCTCTACTTGTATCTTGAATCCTTGAGGATCTCTTTTCACCGTTTCTTCTAATTTTCTTTTCTCTTCCTTTGCTTTTGCTACCACTTCCTTTAACTTTTGCTTCTTTTCTTCGTCTACTTTCTTTAGGTCTTCTTGTTTCTTCTCTTCCAATTTTGCTGTTTCTTCTTCTAGTTTCTTTTGTGCCGCTTCTTTTGCTTCGTTTTCCCGCTTGTATTGCTCTCGCTGTTGTTGTAGCCCATCTCCAACATGCTTTCTTAATACTAAAAAACTTAGTGTTGCTCCTGCAACAAAAAGACCAATCCAAAGTTTGAACTTGTTCCAAAATTCTTTTAACTTAACCATTATTGTACTCCCTTTCTCCATTTAACCGCGAGATCTGCGAATCCTTCAATGCCTACATAGCCAAGAGTTACGGCTGTCCATTCTTCTGGGGTTACTTTGCCTACGCACAGTAAAACAGTGCCGGTAATCCAAACTAATAATTTACGAGAAACAAACTTTTCAGAAATAATATCTACTAATCCACGTCTTTGTTCTGGTGGTTTCTTCTGTTCTTTCTCTAGTTCTTGTTCAATTTCTTGAACTTCTTCTTTTAAACCCATATTAGCCATATTTTTCTCCTATTGATATATATATGCGTATCCATCTTTGCGGTCTATAACTATTTGACTATCTACGCAATCCTTTAGACTATCTAGGTGTGATATTAGTATCACAGTTTTGAAGTAGCTTTTAATTAGTTCTAAGATTCTTACAAAACCTTCTAGATTTTCTGCGTCTAATGCTGTTCCCGGTTCATCCATGATGAAGAAATCTGGTCGTGGCAATGTTGTAACGCTGATTAAAGCTAGTCTAATAGCAGTTGATGCAAGAGTTTTTTCTGCACCGCTTCCCATTTCTAATGGACGAGCATCATATTTTGGATGTTTAATCATAATATCCAACTTATCATCATCATTCTCCAAATAAATAGAGAAATCTACGATATTAGACAATATTTTAGCTATTTCTTGATTAATCTCTGGTAGTTTACTCTTTATGATTTCATATGAAAGTCCATTAGGATGCATACAAGCTTGAAAAAGATCATAAGCTGCATAATCTCTACGAATTTTTTCTAATTCTTCTTTTTGTTTAACAGAAATTTCATATTTTTGAGTAATGGAACCATGATTCTTATATAGCTCAAGCAAATCCCTCTCAGCTACTCTTAATTCATCATTAAGATTAGATAAAATCTTGTTTTTATTAGCTTTTTTACCTAATAAATCTTGATAATTTTGAATTTTTTGTTTATTTTCTTCATATTTACGTAATTTTTCTTCTAAAGTTTGGATAGAAGAATCAATAATATGTAATGCACTATTGTTTTTTTCTATATTTAATTCATTAGCAGCTATATCCTGCTTTAGATTGGTTACTTTAGCTGTAAAAGTATTCAAACGTTTACTAGAAGCAGTAACTTCTTCTTCTAAAGAAGATTTTTCTGTTGCTTTATCAGTTAATATTCTTTGAGCTTCTGTTAATTGCTCAACAATATTTTCATAATTTTCTTTTGCTGTAAAAGCATCTTTAATAAATTTGCAGTTTGGAAATGAATCTCCGCAAGGAATTTCATTCAATAGCTTTATTTTTTTATTTCTATTAGAAACATCATTATTTAATGAATCATATTTCTTTTCAAAAGAATTTATTTGATTATTTAATGAATCTAATTCTTCTTTTTTCTTAGACAATTCTTCAATATCTATTAAAGACAATAGTTTAGACAATTCATCTAATAGTGATGTCTTCTTAACATTATCTTCTAGCATATTTTTATTAGAAAGGATTAATTGTTCCTTTCTAGAAATATGCTTATTTAAATTTTCTTTTGTATTATCATAATCAATAATATCTGTTGGCATATTATTGATAGATAGCTGTAACTCAGCCATGCTTTGGTTGAGAGCAGAGATTTTTTCTTTTAGATCATCAACTACAATTTTTTTCTGTTCTAATTCAATTTCAATTTTTTCTATTTCTTCTTGGGCATTAGAAATATCTTTTTCGTAATTAACACCTTCTAGCTTCTTAAGAATAGCCTTTAATTCAGAGCTTTCTTCTTTTGCTAATTTAAATTTCTTTTCAAATGTCTCTAGGTCAAGGAACTTAGCAAGAATCTGCTTACGATTCGTAGATCCTTCTGTAATGAAAGATAGATAGCCAAATTGACTGGCCATTGAAGTTAAAAAGAAATCATCTACTGTACCAAAGAAACGACGGATGTTCTTGTCAGTATCATTACGTGCAAGACCATTTAGGGATTCTGAATCTGTTGTAAACTGAACGTCAGTTTTACCTTCTATAACTTCTACGCCTTTTGATTTCTTAAGGTACTTTTCTGTCTTTCGATCAATTACGTATTCTTCGCCATTGATATCAATAATGGCTTTACCAAAACCTCCTTCTGCATTTTGATTAATTACGTTCAAGTTCTTTCTATTATTTTTTGATGTTGTATTATAAACAGTATAAAGCAAGCTATCGACAACGGATGATTTACCGGTATAATTTTTTCCAAAAATACCGACGATACCATTCATGGAAGCAAAATCTATTTTATTTCCTTCTCCATAATTGAAAAGATTATCCCATTCAAGAGATTTTAGCTTCCAGTTAATATTTCTATACGTCTCTTCACCCTCTTCAATTGCAGAAGAGAATTTTTTATTTAATTCAATAACTTTAACAATAATTTCTTCATCAGCCTTATAGTCTTTAAGATATTCACGAATAAGCTTTTCTTGAAAGCCAAGATCTCGTAAATTATCTTCATGTGTTATAGCAGAAGCGGTTTGACTATTTTTATTTACATTCGCTTTATTAACGAATGTAACACTTTCTGGCTGAAATTTGTTTTTTACTATTTCCGTAGCCTTCTTGACTTTATCCAATGAAACGCTTTTGTCGGCAATAATACGCACGCGAGCAGAAATAACAATATCGCACTCTGGAACATTTCCTTCATCGTCAAGAACAATATTAATATACGGCTTAGGATTTTTGATTGCATGATGTTCGCAAGTAAAATCATTTTTTCCTTTTATATCCCAAATTAAAAAACCCTTATCGTCCGTTTCAGCAAAACCTTGCTGAACGGTTGAACCGGGATAACGAACTTTTCCTTCTTTATCTACAGCTTGATTAGTTTTATGAATATCGCCAAGAAATACATAATCATGTCCTTCATATACATCGACAAGATGTACGTCGGATTCTAATTGATATCCTGTATCAGTCGTGATGCCAGAAATAGCTCCATGATAAAGACCTATGTTAATTTTTTCGGCGTTACTTGGCTTAACCCATTTGTCCTCATCAATAATGCTCAAAACATTTAAACTAAATTGATCATTAATTGAGATTTCGCCGGAATATTTGTGTAAAAAAAGATTAGAAAGATTAAGAGCTTTGATAATTGGAGAAATAGAATCTTGTCGTGAATCATTCTTTAGATTCACATCGTGGTTGCCAAGAATTACGTGGGTGGGAGCTATAGAAGCAAGATTCTTGAAGAACTCACTTGCCATATCAACAAACTCTGGGCTGATTTGTGTTTTTGTATGTGCAATATCGCCGCAATGAATAATTAATTCTACCCTTTGTTCACGGGCAATACGATAAATTTCATTAAAAATCTGAGTATATTCATCGTGATGCTTTAAGTTTTTTACATGCGTGTCAGCCAAATGCAATATTTTCATTTTATCTCCAATAGAGACATTCTATATGATAGAAAAATGCCCGTTAAGTGATTAACGGGCATACTATAACTTCTATTCTTACTTACGTCAACTATCTTATATCAGTATTTTCAATATCGGTAGCTACATAATTCATGCATTTACAATCTACGTAACAACATCCATAATAATACATACTTGTATATTTATCAAACCATTTTACTTGATGGAATGTACTGCTGTGCTTACACACACCACCACATCTTTTTCCTTCGCTCTTTCCGCCACTCTCTGGACGTTCTGACATTAATTTATTTTCCTATGAATTTGATAGAGTCTTTCTATCTTTACGTACATCTTCTTGATCGTAAGCTTTATCATCTTTTGGAACACGCATAAAGCCGGGATCTGGGTCTTGTTTATTATAGACTTGATAAACGTTTTGTTCGTCGGGAGTTATAGACATCTCATAATTATCAAGTTTATCGCTTTGTGTTTTCATGTTTTTATCACGTAAAAGTATATCTTTGATAAATGAAAATAATTGACGATCAATTTTTCCTTGTAACATTTGAACAATTTCTTCTGGCTTATGTCCAGAAAGTATTTGTTTTATTTTTGCTTCAAAAGCAGGTAACTCATTTTTGCTTTTTGTTGGATTTTTTGAAATATAATTACGGTATTGAACAAAAAGATTTATTAAATCTCGTTCAGAATTACTATGATCTTCGTATATTACTTTCTTAATTTCTTCTTTTATAATCTGTGATAGAAAATCTCTGTTTATCTTCATAGTCTTTGTCCGATTTATTTAATAATATTTGCATTGCTTCTATGATGTTCTGTTTTTCTTCTGATGTTATATCGTCGCGCACGGCTAACATCATTTTTAATAATTCCATTAATGTATTTTTATCATATTTTGAATTATCAGACATGTTATAGACTCATAATTTTATTAATTAAGAAATAATCTCTATCTTTAATTAGTTTCGCTCCGTTCTTACGTTCTAAAAATTCTTCATGAGTCATATCGCCAACATCTTTACCAATTGGAATATCAATTTTATACACTTCGGCATCATAACTTAGCAAAGTATTGATTAGTTTTTCTGCTTTACGTTCCGCATCGGGGTCTAGAGCAATATATATTGCTGGATCATTACGAATTAGCTCACGAAACAGTCTTGAACCTTCTCTCAAAGTAGATCCAAGGATAGGAATGGCATTCCTAGCTTTAACTGCGTCAAATACTCCCTCAACAATAGTAATATCGCTTGACCAATCAAGATAAAGCTCATTAAAAATGATATCTTTTGGAGTTGGCGGATTCATATACCGTTTCCAATCATTTTCATATGTTCTGGCAACAAAATAATCAACCTTACCATCTAAATTAAATGATGGAATAATAACCCGACCAGAATATTCTCCTGAAACTGCGTATCCCATCTTCCAATATAGCATGTCTTGCTTAGAAATACCTCTATCGCGCAAGTATCTACGGGCAGGAAGAGAGGAAAGCCCTACATCTTTGTTGCAAAGCGTCTGAAACTCCGCTGGAAGATTGATTGATTCAATTTTTTCTTCAATATTTTGCTCTGCGAGGAATATCTTCTCGTATTCTGTGATTTCGATGATTCCAGAAAGCTCATTCCACGTCTTTTGTTGCACATAATTGCCATAACGTAATACCAATCTCCTGATTGATTTGCCTGACCAATCACAAATCCAGCATTTGAACTTATCTTTTGATAAGTTTACAGACAGTTTTTTCTTATGATGATTACATTTTATGCAGCGAAACAGCATTTCGCTACCTGAATTATAATAATCACCAAGAATTTCTTTTAAAATCGTTATTTTTTTGCTGTCTGACAAGATAAGTACCCTGCTTTGGCTATAACATATGAGTCTGCACGATCAAACGATCCTGCGACTGGATTACCATGAGCAGTATACTCGACCTTAAATCCGCTTTCAAGCTCCATAACGCGCTTTAAAACGATTTCTTTTGCGTTTTCGCCCCGCTCTACCTTAATTGATAAAGCCTTTCTAGCGGTCGAAGCGCCAATATATTCAGGTTCAAAACCAAATATCTTATAACATATCCAACTAACTATTCCATTAAATTTTCCAAGCGTTAATATAACTTGAGCGGAAGATAATCCGGGTCTAAATGCTTGTAAACTTTGTTCAATAAATATTTTATCTATATTATATTGACTTTTTAGTTGTGCCAGCCGCCGTTCTACAGCATCGGCTTTAAGGA
>Ga0214921_10001273_pt1 | contig 43555 bp, 73 predicted proteins | sample LL1505_MetaG_FD_177992 | JGI IMG/M metagenome (GOLD analysis project Ga0214921, IMG submission 177992) | Freshwater microbial communities from Lake Lanier, Atlanta, Georgia, United States - LL-1505 | ecosystem: Environmental > Aquatic > Freshwater > Lake | place: USA: Georgia | collected...
ATTTGCGAGCAGATTTACAAGCAGACAAATCTTTACCAAGGTCCACTTTGGGAGACAATTGAGCCTAAGTTATCTGCAACTCGCACTCACACATCTATCTCAGTCGGTGATGAAATCGAGATTGACGGTCAGGTTTACATCTGCGCTGATTTCGGATTTGAGAAGATTGAGGATGTGGAAATCAAGAAAATCGGAGATGTAGTTTTCTCTGTAACCGCAAAAGAAAAGGTAGATAACTAACCCCAGTTATGCTAGAATCAGATTGTAACCAAGAGAGAGGATACAAAATGTCAGAAGTAACTTACGAAAAGTATCGCCCATTCAATGAGGATGAACTCCTCGGTCAAATAGGTCGCATGAATATCTTTGCTATCTCGGGTGGTCGCGTTCAAGTTTGGCGGACCAATGATGGCAAGGCAACTCGAACAATAACTCTTCCAGTATCCAACGGATACAGCGTTGAGGTTTACCTTGCTTGGGATGACACTTGGACAGTAACTCGTCAATTCAAGCGCAAGGGCGTAGTTTTTGATAAGGGAACTGTCGAAGGTGTCTATCCAGAAAATGTTGGCGAGGTTGCTTACCAAGCATCTTGCTTTAGGAATGTTAAATTCGGAGAGGCGGCATAATGAAATTTCTTACATACATCAAGGCTCCAAACACAACAAACGGGAATCCTCAGCGTGGATGGATTCTCTGTGACCAATGGGGCAACTTCGAAAAGTTTATAGACGAAGGATACGAAGGTCGCGGAGCCATTTCAAAAGAATTATGGGATGGCGCTCAGGAGATACATAACGGTTATGGAATCTTAGTTTCATCAACCGAATACAAGCGCTGGAAAAAAATGAAGTCGGAGGTGAGTGCATGAACTTAATTGAAGCAAAAAAGATTGTTGGCAATCAGCCAACTTGGGCTTTGAAAAATATGGTCAAGGCTCTTAATATGTTGCCTTGGCTAAACACAGCCGAGGATAAGGAAAGACTTGTCGCCGCAAAGATTGTGCTTAAAGAGAGGAACAAAAAATGACTCAAAATAACGAAGTCGTTAATAAGTGTTGGTTAAGACGCCGAGGTGATATGCGTGTTTCTAATTGGCATATAAAGGACCTAACATTCAAAGATATTTTTTATGTGACTCTTTGTGGAGAATCATTTTCTTTGGATGTAGATACAAAATGGGAAAACGATGATGACTATAAATGGCAATTTGGTCATTATTTTGTTCCTGAAAAGGTATGCAAAAAGTGTGAAAAAATAGAAAGTAAAGTATAATGGGGGTTTAATAAAGAGAGAGAAGGAAAAATGGAACACGCGATTATTGTTCATTCACCCGATTATGCTAATTGGGTATTTGACCCAAGCCATCCAACTCAAGGGCGGCGTTTTTTGCATGGGCGAAATCAAATCATGCTTGAGGCGCAACGGCGTCATCTTAATGTAGATGAATATGAGCCAGAGATGCCACACACCGATGACCTTTTGCTTATCCATGACCCTGTTTATATCCACGATGTAACTATCCGTGGAGAATCTAATGAGTGGGGTGGGCAACGCCATGACCTCGGAGATTTAGCAAAACTTTTTGTTGGTGGGACTTTGACTGCCTTAAATTTATTGCTAGAAGGCAAAACAAAATTAGCAATTCATCTCCCAGGCGCAAAGCATCATGCGATGTATGACTACTCCAGCGGATTTTGTGTATTCAATGATTTAGCGATTGCATCTACAAAGGCAACTTTGGCTGGTCATAAGGTTGCTATCTTTGATTGCGATGCTCACCATGGTGACGGCACCGAGGAACTTTTGCGAAGTAATCAGAATGTCCTGACATTTTCTGTTCATCAATATGGAATTTTTCCAGGAACGGGATTAGTTTCAAATTTTGATGAGTGGGCTTTGAATTTTCCTCTTGTTGCTGGAACTGGCAATGAAGGATTAGAATTCGCCACGGATTCATTTCTTGAAGCGGCTGTTGTCTTTGAGCCAACTCTTATCTTTATTGCTTGTGGGGCTGATGCCTTAGATAATGACCTTTTATCGGAATTAAATTACACCGTGGGTGGTTATTCAAGCGCTATGCGTAGGATTCGTGAGACTTTCCCCCACACTCCAATTTTATTCGGTGGCGCGGGCGGTTACTTGCCCGACACGGGAACTCCCGCCGTTTGGTCAGAGGCGAGCCTAGCCCTAATCTAAAAAAGGGCGGGTACGCTTCTCCCCATGACCACAATAATCGCTGTCCAGCACTTAGATAAGGTGGTGATGGGCGCAGATTCACAAACGACTGGCGCAAGTGGTCGTCGGGCTTCTCATCCACAAATGGTAAAAATTAGCGAGCGCGGAGATTACATAATTGCTGGTAGCGGCGAATGTGCGCCTTGCGATATTGCCCAGCATATTTGGATTCCTCCAACTCCAACAACAAAAGATTGGAATGACCTTTATCATTTTATGATTGCAAAGGTTGTTCCCTCATTAAAAGCCTGTTTCAAAGAACAAGAATACAAATGGGACGCTGATGACGATGAAACTAAATTTGCCTTCTTAATCTCAATTGGCGGTGAGGTATTCGAACTCGCTGATGATTTTTCCATCAGCCTAGATTCAAAAGGATTCTATGGTGTTGGCTCAGGCTCTAGTTATGGGATAGGGGCTTTATCGGCTGGTGCCTCTTTGTCAAAGGCTCTCAAGATTGCCGCTGAAAATGACGCCTATACATCTGCGCCTTTTATTTATTTTACCCAACTCAAGCGGAAGAAAGTTGCACTATCGCCCAAGAAGTAGTATCCTAACCCTAGTTGTATATCCGTACAACAGGAGAGGAATACATGAACGAGCAAGAAGTAAATGAAAAGTTTGGAGACATCATTCAACCAAAAATTATCAATCAAGTAATTAAGCAAAAGCGTCCGCCAGCAAAGTTTCCTGAACTGCGCTATCTCTGGGGCATAGCCCTGTTGGGTTCTTTTGTTCTGATGGTTGTGTCTGCAACTATTCAAACATTGCTTGGTCTTTAACTAAAAAGAAGAAATTAGCACCGCTTCTGGGTCGTAAATCGTCAATGCTTGGCGAACCAGTTGTGGTGCTATTTCTTTTGCATGATGAGCGCAAAAATATAAATCGCCGTTTACAAAAGCGCCGATTACAAAGGCTTGTGCGTTACATCTATCGCAACGAGCATTTACCAAGGTTGGAGCGCAAACTCCAATATCGGACATTATTTAACCTTCGGAAGTTTAGGTGTGTATCTTTCAATCTTGGCAAGGATGCGCCCGTCTTTAGCCATGCGAACTATCCAACCATCTTTAATTAACATCTGGTTGAATGAACCTGCTTTTCTCTTAGGCATTACTTGTCCTTTTTCAAATCGGTAATTGTAATATCGTAATTATAGCGGTTTGAATCTTCCCCTATCCATTTACTTGCATCCTCAACATCCCATGTATAGGTATTGATTAACCTATCAATCACCAATTTATCTTTTGTAGTAAACGATGGCTCGTAAAGCAATACGCGGTTGTTTGGTTGGACTGCATAATTGCCATCTTCGCGTTCAATCACATGACCGCATTTATGTTGTCCTGGGTTTTCTGAATAGCCGTGGTCCAAAATATTAGATTCAGGATTGTGCCAGTCGAGGGTAAAGAGATACTTGCCTAAAACTTTTTCTTTCTTTCTGTCTCTGTAAGAAATCTTCATATTGGCTAGATTGGCAAACTTAGTTACAGTCACATAAGGGCTGAAAGAATTCCAGAGAACTAGATTATGTATGTCCTCTTCTGGCACACCAGGCTTGGTGCAAAAAGCGTTAATCGGCATACGCCACCAGATGCCGCCATCTTCCATCAAGAAGTGAAACAAAGGGCTTCGGTTTTGAACCGTTGCCACCCCAAAAATGACAACAGGAAAATACTGGTCGTGGCTGTCCAACTGATTGCGTAGGAAGTTTCCTCTTACATAGCACTCTATGGGCGGGATATTGGCGTTTAACTCAGGCAAAGGTAGCCCCTACAACCCAGTCGTAACTTGGCTCGGAGCCTTAAATTGAACGAGACTTGATGATGTAGGAGACATGGCGCAAGCGTATCAAACGAACAGGTGTTCGAATTATGTAGTACAAAATTCTTTGTGTTTTGGGATGATTTCTAACCCTAGTTGTGTTATACTTAGTGTACGAGGTCGAGAGAGGATATGACATGGCTAAGAAAGTCTATGAAGTAGAAATCAAGGGTCAAAAAGAAAAGTATTACTTTGCGACTAAGGGTGAGGCTGAGGCTTACGCGATAACTGCAACTGCATGGGTCGGCGGTCAATACAGAATCCAAGCAATCTTTGTCCAAGAAGAGGCGGTCAAATAATGGCGCTTGATTACAAAGGTTTTAAGTGGGGAGAAAGAATCTCCGCTGATGAAGATTCTGTTGATAAATTTCTTCACGAAGGCTTAGTTCCTCAATCACCATCCACGGGAGATTTGTGGAGCGCCGCTGAGTGGATAGCAACATACGGCTCTGAAAATGCTGAAGAGGCTCAGGGCTGGGCTAATGTGGTTGCTTTCTTGATTTTGACTGCCGAATCAAAGCAAAAGCGGTCAATCACCGCTGAAGCAAAGCGTAAATATGCCAAGGAAAACGGCTTAAAAGTTTCCCAGGTTAGAATCAAAAAGGAGCAGAAATGAGCAACTGGTCAGACAAAATCGTGGTAATTGGTGTTGGAGTCTCAAAAGAGGACACCGATAAAATCAAGGAAATCATTGTTGAAAAGGTAAATAACCAACCCTAGTTATGATATACTTAGATTGTTCTCAGAGAGGGGAATAAAATGAGTCAGAAAGCAATCAAGAAGATTGGTCAGTATCGCCTTTACAAAGTAGAGGGATATGGGATTTACGAAATCTACTACGGCACAAAGGCAACAGGTGTTCATGTAGAAAACATCGCTGATAAAGAAAACTTCGCTTGGGCTGTTGATGAAATTAAGCAAGGCGTTCAACAGGCTGTCAGAGAAGGCTACGGAATAGGGGTAAGCAACTGATGGCTCTTACATTTGAAATCGAATACTTTCGCTGGACTTGCGATTGTGGTAAACGCGGTAATTTCTTGGTGTTCAATAAGGCTTGCCAAGCATCCGATAGGCACATTAAAGAACACGAAAGAAAACTTGAGTGGGGCTTTTCAACTGATTTACTAAGAGAGGTTAAATAAATGGGATACACACATTACTGGACATTAGAAAATGGGATTGAGCAATCCGACTGGAATAAATTCTTAGAAGGCGCTCGCCTGATTATTGAAACTGCTAAAGATGCAGGAATTCCTATTGAAGATAACTCAGCAGGTGCTTCTATCTACTTTAATGGCGTAGGTTCTGGCGCTCACGAAACTTTTGTAATTACTTCGGAAGATACTGGTTTTAGTTTTTGCAAAACTGCTGAGAAACCTTACGATACCGCGGTAACTGCAATCCTTATTCATCTAAAGCAATCGCTTGGCTCAAAGGTGGTCGTTACTTCAGATGGGGAATGGGAAGATTGGTCTGCTGGGCGTTTGCTTTACGAAACTGTCTACGACAAAAATATTGAAGTGGACTTTTTAGGTGTCTGACGAGATACTCGCTGAATTGGTGGATGAGTTTGGGACGGGGATTCTGTCCTCATCTCATCCACACACGGGTCTAACTTTGAGGCAATGTCAAAAGTTATTAAACAAATATGGGCTAGATGAGGCTAAAGTAATTGTCCAAAGGTGGAAAAAGATTTTCACATAGTCCAAGGATTTGACTGGGTAAAAGATAAAGGCGATAAGGGCGCGTGAATAGTTTTATTTTCATACAGCGCTAGAAGAATTGCTTCTGCTCTGTCAGGTGAATGAACTCCCCGCTTTTTCATGTCTGCCTTAGCCTCAATTTGAATACGCCCTGAAGAATCACTCTTATAGGACGGACCCGCTAATTGGGCTAGAACTTGTCTATCGACATCTAGTTTTAGTTCTTGTTGCCCGTCTCTGGGTTGCAATAATTGGCGGGTATTCCACCACATCTCTGCTCTTTGATTCTTAAACTTATTGGCATCTTTGGGACGCTCTGCAACATTGACCCCAACAATATCGGCGCGAACTTGTTGCTCTTTGCACCATCTATCCAATAAAGACACAACTCCCCAGCCGACGCCGATGGTATCTATCTTGACCCGTACCCGCTCAGTTATACCTCTAGCGGTATGAACCTCAACGGCTTTCTCAATCTCTCGCATGACAACGCCCGCGACATCTACCGCGTTTGCATTTATCTTGCCTGATGAACGATGAACCAATTTAACCGTGTATCCATCTGCGAGCGCTATAACAAATTCATCCCCACCATCGGATGCAATATCCACCCCTAATCGAATAATGTTAGATTCAAGTGGAGTTTCATTTTCCAAGGATTGCTCAGCCCACGCGTAAGGGATAACTTTGCCCGTACTGGATTTTGGAAACCTTGCATGGATGCGGGCTTCAGCAAAAGCAGAATCTTCCCCGAATTCAGAAACAACATCATTTACCCAAGATTTATCTATCAAGTGAGTTGCAACGCTGTGAGGCTCTACATGGTTGGGGCAACTCTTACACATTCCCGTTGGCTCACCCGTAAAGTTTGGCGTGTCGTAGGCAGATATAGGCAAGATATTGTAAATAGGCGATGAACAGATTCTTTCAAACCAAGTCTGTTCTGCATCCGTTGGAGGATTCCCTAAAACCAAAAGCCGTGTATGTCCACCCGTCATCAGGGCTTCAAGGGCATTGCCAATCATGTCCGAGATTCCGCCCGCTTCGTCTACAACAACGAGCATGTGAGGAGCGTGGATACCTTGAACTGCCGCCTCGTCATTATTAGATGCGGAGAATCCGTAGGCAACTACCGTGCCATCCATTTTCCATTCCGTAGTTAAGATTTCACCTGCGAGATTATTGGCTGTGTGAACTCTTCGCACATTCGCCCACATGATGTTTCGCACTTGCCTAAAAGTTGTGGCTGTTGTGATAGCAATTGCCGTCCCAGGCGGGTGAACTGAAATCCACCATGCAATTGCTCGCGCCGCCAAGTGAGATTTTCCAGGCGCGTGACAAGCGGGAACTACCGTTCTTTTATTATCTACAAGGGATTGTAAAATCTCTTTTTGTTTGCTCCATAGAACTTCGCCTAAGCCTTCTTCAACAAAACCAATAGGGTCATGTTCGTATCTAGCCCAAGGGTTTTTAATTTCTGCGTCTAAGATAATCGAGAGCGCATATTTCTCATCTTGGGTCAGGGATAGATAAATTTCATTTCGTTCTTCAATACTCGCCCCGAGAACTCTGTCTACTAGGCGCTCGTTCATTCTTCTATTTCTAAATGCTTTCGCCTAATCGCAATGACTTGAGCAATTTTTTCTTCCAACTCACCCATATCAACGCTAATCTTCATGGCTTCCCCATCTTGACCCGTTACCTCTAGGCGCTCTTTACGCCCATAGGTATTTTGACGGGTGCGCTCTAACCACCATGCCGCCGCTTGCCAAGTCCCATCATGTCCTGCCCTTTGGATGATTGAGACATTGCGAACCGTTGCTTCATCCCTTGCTTTTTCTACTGCGTCCAAAAATTCTAAATACTTAACCTCATTAGGAAGTAATTTAGCATCGGGTAATAATCGTCTACGCTCGGCTTCGTCTTTACCGCGAGCGCACCAACCAAAAAAGGTTGCCTTGCTGATGCCACAAGCGCCAGCCGCGTCGGAGGCATAGTTACCTAGACGAATCAACTCAACAATCTTGTCTTGCAATTCAGGAGTTAGCATTGTTGGCTTTCCAACAGGTCGAGACTCAACAGCCTTTTTCTTCTTTACTGCCTTCTTTGCAACCGCTGTTGTCACTTTCTTTTCTGCCATTCTCGAATCTCCCATGCAACTGCCCAAGTAATTACTACCCAAGCAAATATAGCCGTAAAAACTACGGTGTAATAAAAAAGATAAGCAATAACATTACTCATCAAAATTCCTGCCCAATGTACCAAAATCCTAGTTCGATACCCCAGTTATATTTAGAGATGTTAAAGCCTAAAGCGAATCCGCTTGTTCGTCCCCAACAAAACCAATACTTACCTATCTTTTTCTCCATGGGTTTATTCTACCCTTTCATAACTTGTAGGCTGGCAAAAGTTTCTTGACCTTGCTTCTTTTTTAAGTGAGGTATGTTATTAACCACAATACCAATTTTGTTTGTGGAAAGCGTCGCGGCTAAAAGGTCAGAGCGTTCTTGGTCTGTATATCCCGCCTCTTCAAGCGCCTCCAAGGATGGAAATACATCAGCGTGGCGGTCATTTTCTTTGTCTACCAAGTGGTCTTGGGTTCCGCCCATGGAAAAGATGATGACAAAATTTGATGGCAACTCATGGCGCTTAACCATCTCTACTTCTTTGGTGTAAGCGTAGAAAAATACATGAGGATTCTCCATAGCAATATCCATCCAAAGTAAGAAATACGCTTCAGAATAGAAATCACCCGCATCATGGATTCTTACCGATTTACCCCCTTGGTAACGCTTTGCCTTCAACTCATCACTCACCCTAGTTTTCCACTCTAGGGGATTATCAAGAGTCAATTCAAGGTTGCGTACATGAGCCGCTTTTACATTTGAAAAGTTATAGGTGCCTGAGCGGGCATAACATAAATTGGCACACACCCCCGCGTTTGGACAGGTAAGAAAATTCTTGCCGTTGGATAGTTTTGCCGCGAGCGCTGGAATCGACCAAGTGAAGATTCCATCCACTTTAAGTTCTCTGTTGCCGTTTGTAAGTAGGTATTTAATTGGCATTATTGCTCCTCTGTTGTACAAGCATCTAGCGGAATCCTAAGCAACTCAGCAATATCGTTCCAGCCATAGATTGCGTTAGCCCATGTATTTACATCTTCAGTATGAACCCTCATATTAAATTCGCCAACTCGGATAGTGCTACGACCCACAGGAATATGCCCAGGCTTTGACTTTCCCCCAGAAAGTATCTCGGCGACCTCTTCAGCACTAAACCCTGTCCCAACAAGATTTGTGGAGGTGAGCAATGTGTTTAATTCCTGTGAGTCGTAAGTTGCTAAATCAGATGTTCGGTTGTCCACAATCAAAATCTTTATTTCTTCAACATCATCAACATCAATCCAATGAACTGCAATCTTCTCCCAGCCTAATTGGAGCGCCGCTTGAAATGTGTGGTTTCCTGATACGCAATGCTTGGTTGCCCGATTTACCACAATTGGTCGGTATTGCCCCATTTGTGAAAGGGACTCAATAATTGCCCCAATATCGCCTTCTCGCGGGTTTAGAGGATGAGCCGATATGTCTTTAACCGATACAGTCTCTACATCGCTAGGGAGGCTATCTGGCGGCTCTGGTAGGCGTTCTAAAGTTTCAGATTTACGCTCTGGGAATCCAAGGCGTTCTTTAATTCCGTTGATGGCTTTTGAGCGCGTCTTGCCGAACTCTTCGAACAGTTGTTCGACCCATGCTTTATAGGCATCTGCATCTATCGTGAAGCGCCAAGCGCCAATCTTTACTTCAGGGTCAGACTTTGCCTTACTTCCACCCATAGGCTCTTTTTGATTTCCTTTTATCAATCTATCAAGAGTCTCAACCTCGGAGGCGGTAAAGCCTGTTCCATCCAACTCAGGTAAAGCGCTGAGAAGGGATTTAAGAAGTGGCTCGTTGTATCCTGCTAAATCTGTTAATCGGTTATCAGCCAAGACAATTTTGCGAGCGCTTGATTCATTTACATCAATGCGCGTTATCTTGATTTTTTTCCAGCCAAGTTTCTTCGCCGCTTTGAGTGTGTGATTACCAGCAAGTACAAAGTTTGTTCCCTCTTGAACTACGATAGGTCTGTATTGACCATGAGCCTTGAGGGAAGAAGCAATCGCATCTATATCACCACGACGGGGATTAGATGGATATGCAATCAGGGTTGAAATAGAAACAGATTCAACTCCGCTTACTTTAATGTTGGCTTTCATTAACCTTTACCTAACTCTCGCTAAGTAAAGGCTTAGACGGATGGACGGGGAGGGCGACCTCTACGGCGAATTAAGTTTCCTTGCGCGTCGTATTCTGGCTCACGGTCAATATCGTTGCGGATGATTTTGTAAATCAACTGCTCGGACACTCCCATTGCTTCAGCAATCTCTCGGTAGGTAATTCGCTGTTTGCGAAGTCGAAGAATTGTTTGTTTTCTTCGTTTGCCTAAGTCTTGAATCTGATTTTGGTGTTCTCTGATTGCGTCTGTAAGAACTTTTACATCATTCAATCCGCGACCATCCAGTTCTGTTGCTTCTAGTATGTTACCCATTTTTAGTTCCCTCCGAATATCTTGTCTAGTGCTTCATCAACATTATCTTCAGGGTATTCTCTGTGGATAGTCTTGAAAGTTTCTAAATCATTTTTAAGTTTTGCTTTGTGATAGGCGATTGCAATTGCAATATAAAACGGTGCCAAGAAAAGAAGCGCCACTCCCGTTCCAAAAACCGTGAATATTAAATCCCAGTTCATATCTTCCTCTCTTTCTTTGCTCCTCGTATGTAAAGCACTAATGAATTTTTATCATTTTGTGGTGGTAAAAATATTAACGATTTCATATACTGCGGTGAGTCATCTGGTAACACACCCGCATCTACGATTCCGTCAATTGCCGCTTTGACTGCTGGGTTACACGCCCCTACATCTTGTAACCGTCCGCCCTTTTGGTGAGGTTCGGCAGTCACACTTATCCACGACATAGGAGGTATCCTCTCAGATTTAGCCAGAAGTTCAAAAGCCGTGCGCCAAGTCTTGACCAACTCAGCCCTTGCCCATCGGTTCCCCGCTCGCTCCGCGTTTGTTGTCCACGGTCTTTGTTCCAACTCAAGGCGGTAAACCAATTGTTCTTCTTCGTCTGTTCGGCATAAGCAATACATAAAGTGAACATTAGGCTAATGTCCATTTTGTGTCGAATCGCCGTTTTTCTCCATCATTGGTGATAATCCAAATTTTCCCTGAATTATCAATAAATGGAATTTCTTCCGCGTTTTGTATTTTGAAAAGTAGGTAGCCGTGTTGTCTGGCTAAATCCCGATTGGACTCAACCCAGCCATGACAGCCATCAACCCCAGACCCGCATAAAACAATGAGATTGGCGGGTAAATGTAGGTTTGCATCGCGACTGCCGCCCATTTGTCGAGGCGCTCTGTGATGAACTGAGAACCCAAATTGAGTGGCTCCACCATCACAACGCTCGCACTTATAGTAGGCGCGAGCCAAAACTGTAAAGCGAACTTCATCCTCAACCTTTAGTTTAGGCTTTGCCATTGGACTCTCGCATCCGCGAGGGCGTCCATGCAAGCAGGGCATATCTTTGCTTGGCTCTGACTCGCCAGTAAAAAAGCCAAACGACATATTGGAATATTTTCATAGGTCAGATGCCACCTCTCCTGTATTTTTTTCCAAAGGAGCATCAACATCCACCTTTCTAAAATGCGTTCTAATTTCAGCCAAATACTTTTCAACTACCTCTGGTGAAGCAGACTTTGAACGAATATCTTCCAACTCCAACATAAACGATTTTGTTTCCTCTCGTTCTCTTTCATTGCGTTTTTGTCTTGCCCACTCGTTATTAAAATAACTAGGTTGAATCACCGTGTCTTTTTGGCTGTAATGAACACCTACATAAAACTTAGCGAACTCAAATGTCATTGGTTCATACAATGTCGTAAACCAAGCCATAATTTTTCCTTCATCGGCTTGGAGCCGTCCATCAAAAAGACAACAATAAGCAAACAACTGGGCAACTTCAGAACGGGTCATTTTCCAAAGCCTTTCCATCCTCAGTAATAAATCTTTCCGCAATTTCAAGCGCTCGCATGACTGAACTCTCTGTTCTCGTTTGATTGCCACTTTTAACTGGCAATGCCTCATCGCCCCATCTTTCTTGATTGAGCCAAGTTGTCGCATGAGGCGTGAACTCAGGATTGCGGTTTGGGTCAGAAGAAAATCTAACTGCGCCATCAATTATTGTTTGAGCGCTTGCTTTTTTCAGCGCTTTTTTCCACGCAACTAAAGCCGCCCCTTTTGCTTGACGCCTTGGGTAAACCTGCCAAAAAGAATCGAACTCAATCTCCGAAGGAGATTTAGGTATATCTTTATCTTTATTGGGTATGGGTATGGGTATGGGTATGGGACGCAATTTCACATCAGTTTGTAACGGCGTTACATCAGCGTTACTTGACAACTTGGAACGATGTTTTTCTAGCCTTTTCCTATCGGTTTCACGCTTAGTTAGCACCCTTTCCTTGGTAAATTGATACTCGTCATAACTTAATATTTTGATAAAATTTTCAGAAAGTTCCCACAAGTTTGAAGCAACTAAGGACGAAATATGACGCGAGTTTGCAAACGATTTGACCGTTTTTAGGGGCAAAATTCCGTCAGTTAAATAACGGTTGGAATAACAAAGCGCGGTTATGTATAACCTAAAAGCCTTATCACTCAACCCAATAACTTTTGGATGGTCTGGAAAACTGTCGTCGATTCTTACCCAAGCCATTACTTCTCCCTCTTACAAATGATGACCGCAATTTGGACATTGCTTTTTGTTTCCTTGTTTTTCAATGGTTCGCCCGAAAACATGGCGAACATCTACATAAATCTTGCAATGGTCACGGGTTTCTTTTAGCCGCGCAATTCTTCCAGTCTTATGAAGAACGGACAATACACCCGATGCTGAACCATGATGCAAACCAGTAACCTCAGCAAACTCTTTCCAAGTTAATCCGTTATGCCCGTATTGATATAAAAGAGATAACGCTTGCGCTTGACGCAATGCAGTTTTCCCAGACCTATCAGAATGGCGAGCGCGTTCCTCCGAGGTATCCGTTCCCGAATACCCCGAAGTACCAGCATAAGGCAACTCAGGCATCAACTGTGACACTTGGAGCCTCCGCAACTGTTATAGCAACGCGTGATTGAGCCTCCTTGAACGCCAGTCTTAATGTTTCAAGAATGGACGGTTCAATTGCGTCTTTGTGAACTGTTATGTATTGACCAATCTGAGCCAATGAATCTATGTCCTTGGCTTCAGCGATTGCTTTTGATACCGCTTTGGTATCAACCACAACTTTTTCTGACCTCTCATAACTATGACTATCAGGGTCGGCATCATCTGTTGGTAAACAAAGCGACTGAAGCAGGGCTGTACGAAAAGCAACTGACATAGCCTTGGTTGTTGCTTTATCTCCAGCATCCATGGCTTCAGCAACTACCGTCGCTTTAATGGCATCTCCCAATGGACCAACAAATGTGTAAGTAACTTTCACTTTCACATGACCCATGACGGTTCTGTTTTTTCCAATCTCAACTGATTGATATTCGTAATCTTCAACTGAAGGCACGACAACTACGCCATATTTTTGCAGTTGTGGGGATACCGCGTTTACTACGGAATCAATGCCGCGGAAGTTAAATCCTTGAGCCGCATTTCTGTCTGATTTTGATATAGCCCCAACTGCTTTCATAATTTCATTAAGGGATTGAACTATTGTTTTTGTCTCCATTGTCTGCTCTCTCTACTCGGTAACGAATGAAACTTTAGTTTCGGCAGGTAAAACTTTTACTGCGGGGATAATTTCACCTTGGGTTGATATTACTTGATTATCTTCAGTAATCAACTCATTGAGTGTTTTTTTATCAATCTCGGTTTTGATTCGAAGCAAGGCTGGGTCATTGACCTTTGCCCATTCGATAAACCCGTCCTCAGATTCGAACTCAATCTTTGGGCGACCCGCGGTTGTTTTGACCGTGCCGTGGGGTAAAACTAGGGATTTACGACCATTGGAGCGCTCTGTGAGGGCGTATGGCGTTAAGACTGCCTCAAAGTACAGGGCATCCTTGTCAAGGCTTGTATTGACCGCTGAGAGCCATTCTGTAACTCGGATAATTTCTTTGTCAAAGATGGCTTTGTTGATTGATTGTTGTTTACGAATCTTTGAAAGTTTACGAATCGCCCAGTCTGCCTTTTGGTCGTCATCAACACAAAAGCCTTCTACTACGGGTGATTCTTCAACTTCAAATTCGTCGATTTGTTGCTGTGTCATTCTTCCTCCTCTTATTAAAACAGAGGATATAACACCCTAGTTAGTTATGTCAAATCTGACTTGCTAATCTTTCTCGGCAATCAATTTGAACAGGTCATCCACCCTAATTTCAAGTCTTGAAATGGAGTCTTTTATCGAACTGCCTCCATTTGGGCGAAGTTCATTAAGATAGTGCTTGACCATCCAACGCATACTTCCAGCAAAAGCCGTAATAATGGCTATAACGGCAACTGCCATGGTCAAATAATCTTTGAATTCCATTTTACTTCCAAGCGGGGCGAGCAACGCCCATGATTAGGGAGTACGGGCGCTTTTTAAGAAAAACCCCATCTCCGTTGGATTGGCTTCCTTTTGAATCTCCGCTGGTGTTTCCTTCATAGACATAAAGAACACCCTTGCCATCGTTCCCTTTGACAATTCCTACATGGTCTGGCTGAGCATCGTCATCAAACTGAAAGAAAACAATGTCTCCCGCTTGAGCCTTTCCGACTGGAACTACTTGACCTTTTTTAGAAAACCATTTCAAACCAGCATCGCAACTAGCAAAGCCTTTTTTGGTAGAAGCCGCCACTAAATCAGCGTGTCCTGCGTCGGCAAAACATTTTGAAACGAACATAGCGCACCATGGCTGGTGATTCATTCCGTACCAAGCACCAAAAATTGTGTCGTTATTGACACCTTCGGTGTATTTATCCTCAGCGTGTTTCTTGGCAATCGCCAAGACCTCTGGGGCTGGCATTATGCCTTCTTGGTGGGTTTTTTAAGAGTTGTTTTTTTGGTCAGTTTTCTCATTGCTTCTTCAGCAACAACATCTGCGACCTTGCCAAAAGCGGGGTCTTGCTTATTGATGTATCGAAGTGCCACGGGGAGAACAGATGCAATACCAGCGGCTAAAATCCCTTTGGCACTATCGCCATCTAAATTAAATAAATCTCCGCCTGTCGCCATAAATGCCGTTACCATTGAGGCAAGGAATGAGCGTCCGTATGAAGCGAGCATTGCTTTTTGTACTTTTGTCATTTTTTCTCCTAAGTGGGTAGGTAAATAATAGCCTATGCCTGTTGGCTTCCAATTACTACAAGGTCTGAGCCATTTACAAGAATCCAAACAATGTCATTTGCAACTGGGGTTAAACTTTTTAGATATTTAACTGACGGCAAAGTATTTGTGTCCCCAGCAATTTGTATATCCACGCTTGCTGGACTCGCATTAACGGTAATAACTTTTGCTTGCCGCAATCTTAATCCAGAAGAAGGCTCTTTAATTTGTTTTACTAAATAACTTAAATCCATCAAAATCTCCTCAATCTGCCAATGGCGTTCATTGTGGAAGTCGCCGCCAAAGGAATAGTGATTGAATCTAGCATTAAAACGGAATCAATCCCAGACGGACTCCGAACTATTTTTACAAGGTCAAAAACATCGTGAGCAGGATTAACAATTGCATCCCAAGTAATTTTTTCTGATGCCCCAACTACTTTTCTCAACTCAGCAATCGCGGCGGTTTTGGCTTCTCCAACGGTTAGGATGTTTGGGGAGGATTTGAAAAGGGGAACAATTCCATAGGTATAGATATAAGTAGGTGAACTCGGGTTATTGTCAAAGGCTGTACCAAGAACGCCAATAGATAAATTAGTGCCTTCTCCCGTATACACGACATAATTATATGTTTCATCGCTTGATAAATTACGGCTGAGTTGAGTAATCACGGATTCGGCGTTATCTTCATAAGTCACAAGCGGGTTTCCCACATCTGGGTCTGGAATCAAACGCATACGGGCAACACCTACTTCGTCAAAATACAAATCCATACCAGCGGACTCAGCAATTTTTAGTGCTTCTTTCCAAGGGTCAGAAGATTGGTCCAAAGTTGGATAGGTTAATTTTACTGTTTGGTTGGTGGCAGGAAATTGTGTTTTAACTGCTGGGTATCTATTGGTCAAAATGTTTTTAATTGCCGTTTCTTTTGCAACTCCATCAGAGATATAAAAATCATGGGTTGTAAATTTTGCCCTTGCTATACGCAAACTTCTATCAGAACCCGCAACTGCGATTTTAATTCCCTGTGGGGTGTCTGTGACATCCACGCTCGTAATAATAAATACTCCCAATGGAACAAGTTCTTCCGTGCCGTCTGCAAAGACAACCCCACGGTAAATTCTAATTTCTCGGTTGTATGGGAGCAAGATAGCCGAAAGATTGTTGTTTGGGATTAGTGTTCCATCGGAATCAATGAACTCAAGGGAGCATTGACGGCGAATGGAACGCCGCGAATCAATAGTAACTTCTCCGCTAATAGGCGAGGCTGTGCTAATAATGGTGCCGTTTGCTACATCGTAAATCTCAACTTTTATTTTACTAACATGAGATTTACGAACGGAGGCTAAAAAATCTTCCGAGACTGGATACATTATGGAGCGCCAACCTCAAAGTAATTTACTTTAGCGTCTCTTATCAAACTCCCGATTGGACCTGATTCCACCCAAGTTCTGTCTACAAATCTTACATATTTAGCACGACCCAATGGGTCTTGAACATATAAAATACCCTGATAGATAAGGACGGGATACAGGGCATCCCATTCCGTTTCACCTTGAGTGGTGAACTGATAACTTCCATCCACGCCATAAATGCTAGAAGCCACAACCACAGTTTTAGATGCACCCAATGGCTTGAACACGCCATAAGATTCAACGATTGATGAATTTAAGGGTTGTTGAACTCGCAACGAAGTTACGCGAATTGAAGGCGATTCTGGCGCAGTAAATGACCAGATACCTGTTGCCGCAATTTGAATTGGTTCGGTAGTTGTATATCCCGAGGAGCGTGTGTCAGCCATTAAATAACCGCCTTTGCTTTAGCACGATATAAAACTGTTGTATCTACTGGCAACTCATAATCATCAACTGTGCCAATTTGAGCCGTTGAAGCGGTAACTGGGCTATTGCGGATTGCTGTGTAAGTGGTTCCTCCATCGTCAGAACGCTCAACATCAAAAGTAAATGTTCCAAAACCTCCGCTGGTAAAGGTGGGGCTATCTCCAGCATGAAAAGCAATCTTGTCAATGTAATGAACTTCAGAAGCAACTGGTGTTACAACTTTAATAAAAACTTGAGCCTTTGTTGCCGTGACAGGGGCGGTGGCGGTTACTACGGCGGCAGTCCAAACACTAGCCGAATCTGTAACGGCAGTTCCATAAGATGTAGAAATTGTTGTATTAGAACTGGTTAAAAAACGAATTCCAACGGCGCACGAACGAGCAGTCACGGCGCTTTTGAACTCAGCCGTAGCCGAAAACTTGCGAGAGGCTGTAACGGCAAACGCTGTACCGCTTGTGGTCGAGGCAGTCATATCCCCAGTTGCCGTTGCCGTTAAAGATAATGATTTACTTCCAGAGGAATACTGAGCGCCGCTTTGAGCAATGGCACAGTTTGTAACAGCATCCCACCCAGTTGTATTTGTCTCTAAAGATGCTTGGTTAGCCGATAGCACATTGGTTCTTCCAAAAATTGTAACCGTCACGGCTCCAGTCGTGGAATTGTACGAAGCGGAAAGCGTTGGCTCGGCTGGCGCATCAATACTCAATGCGAACTGAGAATAAGCCCAATCGCTGAAATAGTTTTCGGCTCCAGCAATTGAAGCAACCCGCACATAAGCCCGATAGGTGGTGTTGTTTGCAAGACTTACATCTAAAGTTTGACCATTGTTTGATGATGTAATAACACCAGTTTCAACGGTAGCCGTAGAGGTATCCGCGCTAAAGCCTGTTGCTAAATAAGTTGCCGAGTCAAAGATTTTAATTTCATAGGCTGTTTGGTCATCACCATCTGCATCTGCGTATGTCCAGTTCACAGCAACAAAAGATGTATCGGTTATTGTTCCCGAAGGCGCGGTTACAGTCACCGTTGGTTGATTTGTGACAGTTACATCTATGTATAACTCGTATAGTGATGCTCTATCGCCCGATGCCGCTCCCCCATCTGTAAATTTGACCACTAAATTATCTATGTGGGTTTGTGTCCAAGCGGTTCCATCTGGGGCAGTTGTCAGATTTAAGGCTGTATCAACTGTGGTAAGGCTAAGCGTATTTTGATAAACAACGGGAACTGAATAACTTACCCCTCTACCGTTTCTATCTGTAATAGTTCCAAGGCTTAATTGAACATATCCGTTTGTTCCAATTGCTAACCTTGCCCGCACATTCACGGATATAACTTTGGTAGTGGCGCTAATTGTCGTAGTTCCGAACTCAGCATAATAACTTGCGGGAACCGTGGCACTTGAGCGCTTTATGTATGTTGAATCGCTGTCATCCGAGAGTGCGGCGTGAACTGTTGCAGAGCCACCGTTAATAGTAAAAGAAGAGGCGTAGTCCCAGTTAGCATTAGGGCGTAATACCGTAGCCATTATTTAGCCGCCAATTCTTTAGCAAGAACTTGGAACTGTGCGTCAATTGCTTTTGTGATTGCATCAACTTGGTCTTGACCAGTTAAACCTGCAACATTGATTGCAACCTTGAAGGCACCTTCTTGGATTAACACATTCTTACCTTGGGATTGCATTAGTTGGGCATCGGTTGTTCCTGCTAACTGATTGATACTTGCGTACTTATCTTTTGCGTTAGCAATTAAATCGCTATACGCCGCATCTGCCCCGAATTGACCGATTGCCGCACCTGTAAAAGAAATAGCCTTTTGAAGTGCGTTGATTTGTTGAATATTTTCAGCCGCATTGCCACCAAGAATAGATGCCGCTAATTGAGCGCCCTTGATTGGACCCTCTTCAATAATTGATTTCAATGCTCCAGCGTCAAGACCGTAAGCCTGAAGTTGAGCAATTTGTGTGGCGAACTGCTGGCTTTTATCCAGACGCATACGCATATTTTCAATAAGAGATTTAGCCTGTGGGATGAATCCATCGGGCAACTCAACGCCCTTTAGACCAGCAAATCCAATGATTGTGTCTTTAAGGCTATCCGCAAAGTCTTTTGCCGCTTGCTGAAGGTCGTCTAAGACTCCCTTGATTGCATCAATTCCCTGTTGCAAAGCGCCTCTAATTGCTTTCATTCTATCTACGCTGGATACCGCGTCCTCAACTGCTTTATTATCAAATTTACTTGGGTCAAATATGGATTTAATAAATTTTTCCATATCGCCCGTAACATCGCCAAAACCAAGACCAGTCTTGAGTCCGCTAAACATATCGCCAAGACCATCAGTTATTTTTCCTAAAACATCTCCAGAAGTAAATGACTCAATGGATGTAGCAAGACCTAGTAGAAAATTACCAGCCTTGATAGCCGCGTCGGAGGCTTTACTAACAATGAACTCACCAACATTGACATCTTTCATTTGTTCCATTTTGTCAATCACGGCGCCTAAACCATCAGAGGCTAATTTTGCTCCAGCCACCAAAGTATCAACGATTGCCGCCCCAAAATTGATTTGTTCTGCATCTTTAATTTTATCAATCAATCCACCAACAAAAGTTGAAGCAGTTTTGGCTCCAGCAATCAAACCTGACATAACAATTGCGCCGTTATCCTTAGCCGCAAAATCTACAACGGTTTGTGAGAAACCAAGCATTTTATTAGCGATTGTGCTTAAAGCACCCGAAACTCCGCTTGAATAATTTCCCCATGATTTTGAACTGTCAATGAGGGATTGCGAAACACCCGTAATGGCATCAACTGATTTTTGAGCAGGGTCGCTTGTCCCAGTAAATACATTAGATATTACTCCACCTAATTTACGAAGTGCATCTGTGGCAAAATCAGTTGCCGCGGACATGCCACTAAATGCAAGATTTACTAGAGCGGAAACACCAGGAAGTTTCATTAAAAGACCGAGGAAGTTTGTTACCCACCCTTTAACCGTCGCCAGAGACTCTTTAAGAAAGTCAGCAATGTTTCCAGCAATTTTACCAAGTCCGCCAAGAATAGATTTTCCCAACCAAAAGAAAGCGTAAATAATTCCACCAACAATATCTTTTGCTACTTCTAAGAAAGTCTCAAAGAAATGAATTACTGTGGCAATTCCTTTAATTATATTAGCCAAAGACACAATAATGCTAGTAACTGCATAAGCAACAATCCTCATAATTACATTAAATACGGTTTCTACAATTTTTCTCAGGGTTTCGTGACCTTCAAATAAACTTACAAAAGCATCTAAAACATTTTTAATCACGGTTAAAACAGTTTTATAGAATAACAAATAGGCTTTAATAATAAAATTGATAACCGTTTCAATTATTTTTCCAAGGATTCCTTGGTTCTCCATCAAGGAAATAAAGGCGTCAATAACAAATTTAATCATTTTTACAATACCAATAAATACTGTTAAAACGGCGCTATAAACAAACTGAAATACCGTCGCTACAACTTTACCAAAAGCGTTGTGAGTATCAATCAAATTACCAAATGCCAAAAGAGTATAACCAAAAGCCCGTAAAACAAAGGCTATAACTTTTCCAACTATTTTAGCAACTGTATTAAATGCCGTTGTCACTACATTTCTAAATGTTTCGCTGTTTTGCCACGCTAAAACAAAAGCCGCAATAAGCAGGACTGTTCCAGCGACAACAGCGCCAATCATGGCGGCGGGACCAGCCAAGGTTGCCTCAAGAGCCAACATAGAGGCGGCAAGACCATTTGTAGAAGCAATCGTGGCTAACTCGGTGCCAGACATGAGAGCCATTGCAACTTCCATTAAGGCTGAAGTTCCTGCAATTGCGCTCTGAATTAAAGGCAACATAATAATTGCGGCTTTGTATGCAAGGAATCCAGCGGCAACTGCAAAAACAACAACAGCAAGACCCTTCATTATTCCGACATGTGTTGTGACTAGATTGGTAACTATTCTAATTAAAGATGCTATTCCGTTGAGCGCTTTAGCAAACAAAGCAACTGCGTATCCAGCGACAGTAGCAATAACCCCGCCTAATTTAGCAAGCAGAGACAAAAGAGGTTTAAGTGCAATTGCAATATTGCCAAAGGCATTTCTTACTTGAGTAGATGTTAAAGCCATTGCTACAAATGCAGTTACAACAACTCCAATAGGTCCGCCAAGCCCTCTAAGAAGAGAACCTAAAATTGGAACTTGTGTAAAAATTTTTCCTCCCGCAAATGCGGATAATCCCGCTACCAACGCCGCTATGGGTGGTAACAAGAATTCAATCTTGCCAGCAAGTTCAGTAATGGTTTTACCACCTTTACCTAACTTATCGGTAAACCCTCCAACTATTTCGTTTCCTTGCAACATGCCGTCAAAAAATGCTTTTAACTTGTCCATAATGTTTACAAGCGGAGTAGTAAGTTTTACTAATACCATTTGAACTGCCTTGATAACATTCTTGAAGGCTTCGCTACCATAAATTGCGGCAATAAATGATTTTTGTAGATGATAACCAGAGTAAATAAGAGGACCAAAAGCCTTGACCAACACTCCGCCAACGGCAACCTGTAATTCATTGTTCAAACGGGCAAAAGAACGCAAAAGTTTTCCAGGCGCCCTCATGGCTTCAGCGTATGTTCCAGCAACCTTGGCACCTTCAGCAATAGCGCCATTGGCAACTGCCTGTTGTTTTTCCTGATAAGTAAGAGCGCTTGCCGCTTTACCAATCGTGCGTCCGTATTCCTGATACATCTGTCCAGCAGATTTTTGAATACCAACTGTTTTTAGAATTTCACTTCGTCCAGTAATAACAGCCGTCGTCAAACGGTTCAAAGTCTCCGTTGAGTTCTCTCCTGCAATAACAGCAAGGTCTTGGGCTACGGTTGCTAATTGAGTGGCATAAGCCAAATCAAGATTATTTTGTGCAAACTTTAATGTGGTTTTTTGAGCAATTTCCATCTCAATACCAGTTGCGCGAACAGCCATGGCTGTTTCATTTAACTTGTCGTATCCCAGACCCGTTGATTTACCAACGGCGTTCATTGCGTAATCCAACTCGTCTACGCGAGCCGCCGCCATAAATGCTTTAGTTCCAAAAGCAATAAGACCTGTTGCAAACCCAGCCGCCGCTATTCCAGCGCCAACCATACCTGCTTGGAATTTAGATGTTTGGGCAATCATGCCATTCATCGCTGAACTGGCTTGAGCCATTCCTTTTGTAAACTGAGCCGTGTCAGCGGTGAGGCGAGCGCGGACTTCCATGGTTGCGTTACCTTCAGCCATGGCTACCTCTTATTCTTTCGGTTTGCTTCTTCTTGTTCGATAGCACGAACATTCCAGATAGCCGCCCATTCGGTTAATTCTTTTGAACTCAAAGGGCGGTGACTTGGGCTTCCGTAAAGAAGTTCAGCCACCGTCCTTCCAAGTTTTTCTGCTAATTCAAAAAGAAACCTACGCTCAGGATTCTTCAGGAAATCGGGCTGATGCTTCGTCTACCGCCTTCTCAGCAAGACCTGATGCCCCCATTGCCTTCGTAGCAAGACGCTCAATAACTGCGCCACTCTTAGACAAGATTGCTTCTTTATCATTCGCTGTAAAAATTGGTAGACCCGTTTCTGGGTCATAGACAGTTGCTATAACGCAAAGTGCATACATCAAAGAGATATTGATTTTATCTCCTTTTGAGGATGCCGCTTCAGTCATTCCTGCTCGCTCTGCCGCTGTCATTGAACGAAGTTGAACTGTGACGCCCCATTCTGGGACTTCTATCAATTCTTTCGAAATGTCATCAGCACTAAAAATTGCTTGGCGTAAATCCATTTTATTCTCCTTGGACACTAGGTTGGTCACGATACTTTAATTGGAGTTTAAGCGTAAGTGCCGAGAGTAATCGCGCCAGTTACCTGAAACTCTGCGCTGAACTTTACTACATCTCCGACGGCACCGCTCTTTTCATAGGAGGTCAAGAAACACTCTCCTGTGTATTTTGCGTATGTAGCGGTGCTACCTTCAGGACCATATTCAAATGAAACTGAATCGGTTTTGCCGACGATTGCCGCTAAATGAATATCTACTGTTTTGTCAAAATTTCCTGAAATTGAAATCGTTCCGTCAGTCAAACCTACGATGTAGGTCTTTGCAGAACTTCCGAAAGCGGTTGTTTCGGCGGTTTCAACTGATTGCGGGAATGAAACATCTGTTAATACTGTACTAATATCTGTTAATGAACCCGCATTGTTATCAACCTTGAATACTGATGCTTTACCGTGTCTAAATGATGGCATTTTTTATCTCCTAACGAAAGCAACTACGGGTGTAGATGCGCCTGTGCCAGCCGCGTATGTTAATTTCAAACGCAGGTACCGATTTACTGTTGTTCCACTTGCTACTTCCACTCTTTCTGAGGTGAGCGTGGTTGCGTTTACTGTCGTAAAAGTAACCAAATCCGTGAATGTGGAGTTATCCGCGGAATGTTGAATGACCGCGATAATGGTTCCAGTTCGCGTATTTATTGGGAGCGAGAAAAATCCAACCCCACCATTTGCTGATGAGGCTGTGTTATCTACGCTTGTTCCGTTTGTTGTTGCTGTGATTGAAGCACCTGAAGAAAGAAGCAAGCCACTTTCAACGCCCGTGCTTGCTTGGAACTCAGCACTTGTTTTGACTAAATCCCCAACTGAGCCTGAAACCTCATAAGAGGTATCGTCTGAGTTTGCGACAGTTGCGACATACCCTAAAGCGTGACCTTCTGGGGCAACAATGATATTTTGCTTTGTGGCTGAACCCATAACCGTGTCAAAAAAGACATCCGTTCCCGTGGTTGTTCCTTCAAACATACCGCTCAATGAGATGGTGCCATCTTTTAATCCCGCAATATAAGTCTTTGCAGAACTTCCAAAGGCGCTGGTTTCAACTGGCTCTTGCATGGCTGATGCTGTCATGTCATTGAAATAAGTGCTGAAATCATATTTATCAATAAAAACATTAACTGATTTACCGTGTCTAAATGTTGGCATTATTCTTCCTCAACTTTTTGTGGTTCGGAATCATTGTCTGCTTCAGCATCGGCTACTTCTGGTGTCGGTTCAACTGCTGGAGTTTCAATTTCTGGCTCTGGTGTTGCCTCTTCAATCACAACTGGTTCTTCAATAATTTCTGGCTCTGCAATTACTTCTGGAGTTGGCTCTTGAAGCACGACTGGCTCTGGAGTTGCCTCTGGTTCTTTTTCAACGGCTTTAGGTGACTTTGAATTATCTTCAATAATGCCAGCACTAAGTAACCATTTAATTGACTGGGGTGCTAAATCATCTACAATATCGCCCGCTTCGGCGCGTTTGTTTGGCGGATAATCAATTCCCGCTAATACTCTATAACCCATCTAAACCTCCTAGTAACGGTGCATGGGTAGCCCAAGTCACCGTCTAGGTCACACGGACACGGAGGTAAGACGAAACTCGGGCGACTAGCGCACAGTAGGTTTATTGTATCAGTTTAGTTTTTTACAAAGATTCTCTGCGAGCGCGTTCTTCTCTAATCATCGCCAAAGTGAGAAAGTATCCAACTCCATCTACAACTGTATCGGGCTTGGTCAGATGGGCTTCTCGGGCAATCTTCATACCAACCATACATAGGCTTACCTGCTCAGCGCTTACGGGAACTCCAAGGATGGCTTCCCATATAAGTCCTGCTCTAGCAAAATTATCTAAAGGGTGTCCATAAGCCTTCTGACGCTCTCCTGAGACGAGTTCAGCCGCATGGAGGGCAATGTCCCTAGGGTCGTTCATTTGAGCAACTGGAGGTCGCTGATGCCCTCCTGCGACACTACAAATGTTAGGACTCCCACATCCGCAATCTCCCCCGTTGATTGTCTCCACCATACGCTCCCCCCGTCTAGTGCTGGTGCTTGAATCCATTTGACTCCTCCCCAATCTGCTAGTTTGAATGAGTGGTAATGACCCGATACTAAAATATCGCAATCTCCAATTGCTTGACGCCCTAGAGTCTGGTCAGCAATCCAGCGACGCAATTTTGCCTCTGGACCTGCTCCAGCACGGGCAAGATGACCATGAGTTATGCCGATAATTTTTCCCTTGACTTCAAGGGTAAGGCTCAACTCATCGGTTGGGATAGCAAACTTGATATGGCTGTAAACATCTGGATTAGCACCAAAAATTTCAGCAACGGACTCAACGAGAGCGACATCATCGTTATCGCCAAGGGTTGTAAAGGCTTTACCGTTCTTTCGGTTCTCTCCGTGGTTTCCACCAATCGCGGCTACTGTAATTTCTGGCACTATCTTTGACCATCGAATTAAAGCATCCCTGAGCAATCGGCGGGCAATTTTTACTTGGTCGCGTCTATCCACTTCAACTGTAAAAGTTTGAATATCGTAATGACCATCGCATCCTTCAACTAAATCCCCTAAACACAGGACGGTAATTGAATCAATAGGTCGCCCCATTTTACGCAATTCTTTTAATCTCAACTCAACATCGTCAATAGCCTGAAGCCAGCGTCCCACTAATCCCTTGAGTCCATCACCATCTCTTTTACCCACCTGCCAGTCAGAAGCGCATACAACAAGACTTGCGCTACCAATAAAAGGTTTTGGGGGTCTTGGTTTATGTTTTCTTATTTCTTGAATCAAGGCTTCTATATCGGCGTTTTCTTTGGCGCCCTTTCTGACAACTTTGCCTTTCCATTGACGGTTGAGAATCCCCATAGTGTCGCCCCATACATTGAAAAGAACGGGTTCAACAACAGCAAAATTCTCAGGGTCAAGCCCCCACATCCGCAAAACACCTGACCAATCTGGGTGTGAATCGCCTTCAATTGGGGCAGTTGTAATAGAACCTTCATCACCATTCCAAGTGACCCCAGGTTGCCATTCGGCTTGTCTTTGCCGTGGCTCACTCTTTTGAACTGAAGCAATCTCTGTCGTTTTGAGAAGATTGTCTAAGGCATCATCAAGACTCACGCGGACACTTACACCCATCTTTACCAAGTAGCCGTCTGCGGTGACGGCGCATAACATCAGAGCCTACCGTAATGTCAAAAGTTGCTAACACCTCCACTAAGCGAGCAGAGTTTACTTTTTCATTCAACAAGGCTTCTTTGAATTTTGTTTGTGATGGTTCGGGAAGTTCTCTTGTAATTCTTCCGACTGAGCATCCATCATTGATTCGCCCTAAACCAATAAGGTCATCTAAAGCGTGGGTGAACTCATCCTGATTTATTTTTGGATTTACAGCGGGGACATCTGATACTCCATGGGCGCGTCGCACTTTCGAAGAGGAGCCTGTCACATTTCCAGCATCGTTGGAACTCATCGGTTGTTGCGTTCCTGCCATAAGCATCAGCCACTCTCTCTAGGGGAGCCGACGGCTCCGTAACTATGTCCTCACTAGACATCGGAAATTCACCGACACTAATGGACGATATTTACCATCAACTCCAAGCGGGTTCACAGAACCCATTGGTTCGATACGCATAATTTTGACAGAAGAAATTGTAGTGTCAAGCACCGACGCCAATAAAACACGGATTGATTCTGCCTTATCTCGGGCAGTTGGGTAGTCCTCACGACCTGCCCGAGCGATAATTTGAATCATTGGATAGTCAATAACAATGCCACCAGTTCCCATGGTGAAGGCGGATGGAGAGCCAGCATTTTCATAAACAGCCACACACTCATCTGGGGTTTCTGGCAAAGTCCCTAAGAACAAAGTTGTGCCTAAAGTTCCAAGACTATTGGTGACTAAGTAATCCCCAATGGACTCAAGGATTGTTGCCATTATTGACCCGCCTTTTGTTGGATGAGGTTGATAATTCTACTTGCCATATTTTTCTGGATATTTGGCAAAGCCTCCATGAATGGTTGTTCCAGATATTTAGCCTGTGTTGGTGGGTTGTGATAATACTCTTGTATTTCGTGGACTATGAGGGCATACGAGGCGGCAGGTCCACCGTAAAAGACATCAACTGCCACGCCGCCCCCTGAATAAATAGGTGCTGAAACGCCACCCGAACCGCGAAGTGCGCCCGTATCAACTGGAACCAAAATTTGAGATTTATTAAAAATATTTGTTGCTTCTTCAAGAATTGCCTGTCCTACAACTTGCGCGGCTTCGGGCGGGACGGTTTTGAGCATGTTGAGCAACTCATCGCCACCTTCTAAAGTAAAAGTATAATCAGCCATGGTTAATGCCCAAAACGAATGACTGTGTGATGCGCTCCGTTTTCATCTGAAATGTTATCGACGCCATTGATTGTAAATGTTTTTGCGCCAAAAACCATCTTATGACCAGCAGTTAGTGTTATTTGAGGACCATAAGTAATAAAATATCCAATATCGGTTACTTCAATTCCTTGGACATCATAAGTTTTTGATGCGCCATAAACAAGACGCCCGACGGCAGAAGTCACGGTTCCAGCAAAAGTTGGTTTGTTGTATTTATCAACCGAACTCTTACCCGTAAATGTGACCGTATCGGTCATAAATTCTAAAACTTTTGAGTAGATAGCGTCTGCCATGACTACCGACCTAACTATTAACTGGTTTATCTAAATAATTGCTATTTGGATTATCGTGAATTCCAGCAAAGAAGTCTGTGTTGTAATCATCAACCATTCTGTCGTTAGTTGAAAGAAGGGAATCAGCGTTAGCCCACATAGTAGGAGGTGTTTTACGCATACGGCGCTGAAGGAAGTTATTAGCAAGGTCTTGATATTGCTTTGACTTAGCGGTGTAAGACTCAGATACCGAAATGTCTCCTACGCTTTTTGAAGTTGAATCGGCTAGACGACTAAAACGAGCAACAAGAGTTTCACACGCGGCACGACAAGTTTCATACACATTGCTCCACTCAGCAATTAAATAATCCAACTCAGCATCATTGAACAAAGGGTCGTTAGAATCAACATCGTTGATGAGAAACCTCACCTTGTTACGGGTTGAGGTAGATGGGTCATTCGAGTAAGTAAAAGTCATTACATACCGCCAAGCAAAAATCCAACTGTTCGGGCATCATTTTGGGAAGTAAGCACATTTACTGCATCTGTGTCTGTTGCTTGGCTTGCATTAGCAAGTCCAGTAATCTTAAAACCACCCGCCGCTAAAGCGTTACCCAAAGTGCCTGAAGTAATTGTTGCGCTAGTTAAGGTTCCGCCTGTAATTACTGGGGAGGTTAGAGTCTTATTTGTAAGGGTTTGAGTAGCGGTGAGCAGGGTAACTGTTCCAGTAGCATCGGGAAAAGTAATTGTGCGGTCTGCTGTTGGGTCTACAACTGTGAGTGTAGTTTCAAAAGCATCCGCTGTTGAACCCTCAAAGGTTAAATTAACAAGGTTTGTTGTGCCTATGTAGGAGTCTAAAAGGGTATCAATATCACCCGCAAGATTAAGAAAATCTGTGTGAACGGCAGGGTTATCACCCGCGGTTGGGTATCTTAGACCTTTACTTGTTGTACCTGCCATTAAATACCCCTAGCGCTTAAAGTAAACCCCTAATGATACCAAACAACTAAATATGGGATAATTACGATTTACTCCTGCCCCATTTGATTTTATCCCACGCTCTTTCGTGGAAGTAGTAGAGAGTAATTTTTGTCATTACCTCCACCCCCGCTATAAGTCCAGCGGTAGAGGGTTTGCCAGTAACTAACCAACTTATTAGAAATGTGTCAATAGTTCCCGTGGTTCTCCAAGTTACGGCTTTGGCAAATGAGCGTGAACGAGCAGATTTCACAAGCCCATTTCCTTTCTTTTTTGAGTAGCCGAGATTGCCTCAATTTCATCATCAAGTTTCACCTGTTCAATTTTGTAACCTACATCTCTACCGTAGACAATATGGGTAATGTTTGGAAACTTGACCACCATAGCGTTTCTCATCTTAGGGTCGGCTTCAATAAAGGTTTTGACTTCCGAATAAGTGAGCGGGTCTTTCTCGCTAGTCTTGTAAGTATTGCGAACCCCAAGAACGACTTGCTCTGTTCTCTTACCTGCCTCATCATACAAAGCATGGTGTCCTTCGTGCCAAGGTTGGTAACGCCCAAGCATTAGGGTGGTTGGTTTCCTCCAGTCATACAGTCCACAATGAAAGATAACCAACTCGGCTTCTTCGGTTATGGACATTCCTGTTGGAATCTCAACATCAAAATTAGTTGGGTTTTCCCACATCTTGTTTGTATCTACAAATCGTCCTTCTTTGATTCTGTTCACCCAAACAACGAAGTCGGCAACTCCAAAAGCATCTCTTGTTTCTTTTGTCGGACAAATAAAATCCACAACAACTATTTGACCTTGCTCGTCAAGTAATCTTGCAAGCGCACCCAAACGGCGAGCGTTTTCTATTCTATCTGCTAACTCAAATCCTAAGTCTTGGTTTAGGTCGGCTCTTACTTTATCGGCATTGATGTGAGTAGCATTTATCCTATCGGCTAACTCAATAGCCAAACTTGTTTTACCACTTCCCGCTTGTCCTATTATTTGTATTATCACGACTTCTCCTTAGTTATATTGACTGCTCTGCCATACCTATCAATTCCAAAATACTTTATGTCAGAAATAATTCCTTTTGTAAAAATTACTTTAGGCATATAAAGACATTTATTTCTTTTTACTTCCTCATTTATGTAATTGCAATTTGCAGGTATATCAATGGCGTACTCCTTACAACTCCAATCTACAAAATTATTGACAACCCAATAAATAGGATTGCCACAATACCAAGACATTTTACTCATAATGTTTACATGAGAGGATGCTATTTTGCCAAAGACTACAAAGTTTGATGTACCCTCGGGGTCGGGATATTGAGCATTAGGGGCATCATCTAAAAAGATACAGTCAAAAGTTCCAAGCGAGCCTAACTTATCTTGCCAAGAACCCTCAATTATATTTACAGGGTATTTTTGCGCCTTTGCCCAAGTCCTAAGTTTTTCACAAACAGCCGCGTCCATCTCAATAATTGTATGACTTTTTATTTTATACTTTTGTATCTGACTGGCAGAGTAACCCATACCAAAACCAATTTCAAGCACATCGCCATACGGTTCTAAGTTATCTATCAACGCTTCCATATATGGTTTTTCCCACGCCATCATAGTTTGGTAGTTTATGGTTTTATCAAAAAGCATATCTGCGTTTAATGAATCTTTTGTGTAAATAAGACTCATTTATTTATATCTCTTTTTAGTGTGAAATAACTTACCGTATGACCCACTAATTTTTTTCATAAGCAATTCTTGATTTAATCTGTGGTCTTTTTCGATACCCCTTTCGCAGTTCATCTCCCAGTCTTTTCTTTCAAAAGGAATTATTTGAACGATTGGTGTGCCAGCCTCAATTATTCCCTCCCACCTCTTTTTTAGAACAAATGGTTGATTGATGTCTGTTTTTAATTTATCAGTATCAACAATTCCCGTAATTGCCCTAAAGGGCAAATTAGAATACCCAATAGGGTGCGTAAACAAACAAGACCAGTTTTTAGGAGTTTGAACTAACCAAGGGTTTATTAGTTTGAATATCTGCTTGTTAAAACCATCGGGTATTTCAAAGCCCGCAGACTGGTCTAGTTGCCAAGTTTCAACCCAATTTATATTAAAGGAGTTCCAAGTAATAGTAGGAATGTCATCGTTACCAACATACCTGACCAGTAAATCTACTGGGGCTGGAATAATATAACCGCTCGTCAAACTATCTAAAATTGGAAAACATTTCTTTACGGTTGCTAACTGTCCCTTTGGTTCGTTATTTCTATGCTCGGAAGAAGTAGAGGGTTTTATATTTTTGAACCACTCGGGTATTGCCGCAACTGCTGGATAGGGTTTTTCGGCAATATCATAATGATTTTCAGTTATGGATTTGAAGGTGATTTTCATTTTTCCCATATTTCGTAGTTTTTATATTTTTGTATAACATAATCTGAAAGTACATCTTGATATGGTTTTGAGGTTTTAGAAATCGTTTTTCTTATTTCGTGAAATCCATTTAAGCCAAACATTTTGTCATCCTCGGGGTATTTATTTTGGATGTTTGAAAAATCATATTTGAAGTCGGGGATTTCCATAAAATCACAAACCGCTTTTGTAGTTGCTTCGGGCGACTCTATCAACTCATCATAGGTTATTAAGATAAAATTGCTTTTTTCCATGACATTTTTTATTGACCAAAGCGACCTATCTATTAAGCCGTCGGGCTTCATTAGAAAATCACATCTTGCATCATTTAATTCCCGATAGTAATAAGGAATCTCGTTATCGTAGTAGGAAGTGTTTTGATGAGGCTTATTTAGCAAGGTAACGAAAGACGCTAAAATATCAAGTATGTCTCTCACCAGTAGGACAAATTTTGGTTCTTGCGTTATATGTCTTTTTATCATATCTAAGTTATACGGGTTTCCCCAATCGCGGCACTTGTCAAAAATGTATGTTTCTGTTTTATTTTCGTAGGCAGATTTAGAAATACCTTTCATAACTCTGTCTAAATAAGGCAAATCTGCGAATACTTGAAACTGCTCTGTTTGTAAAATGTTTTGGTATGTATCCCACATTATTTGACACAATGGGGAGTTCGGAGTGGCGCAAATATCAGGGTTTTGATTTAGTATAGAACTAAACAAAGTTGTACCCGACCTAGGTAAGCCTGATAAAAAATATATCTTTTTACTGTCCATCATGTAGCCAAGAAACTATTGCGTACTTTGTACCTTTAGTGACGGGGTGAGCAATGTGAGCATAAGGGAAACTAGAAGGAAAAATGTATAAACTTCCCGCACGGGGTTTTATCTTGAGGTCAAAATTAACAAACTCTAACTCGCCGCCCTCGTAATCATCGTTTAGGTACAAAATAGGGGAGACCGCCCTGCGAGTTACAGTATCACCGTCGTAGTGGGCTTTGTATTCGTTGCCAGTCCGATAGCGCAAAAGGTTATACGGCTCATGGTAAAGAGCGGAAATGTCGGGTAAAAACCGTCTACGATAAACTTCCGTAGCCGCTAAAACTGTTTCATAAAAAGAGTTATTTAATCTTCTAAAAAAATCGTTGTGTCTAGCCGCTTCAGTAATGCCCAAATGTGCATTAGTTCTGTATCCAGCAATGTCACCGTTTAGGATATTTGCTGGTACAAAACCGAACAAATTGTTTACATCGCCAACTTCATTTTCAATTTCTTTTATGAGCGCTTCGCTGTTTTCCCATATATTTACATATTCATAAATACAGCCAGCATATACATTGGTTGGGTAGATGAGATTGGGTGGTACAAACATATTCTCTCCTCTTGTTTGTTTGAATTACCCTACCCCACAGCCTCCCAATTAACAAGCGTTTCATTCCAAATATAGCCAGCGTTATCGGTAGGCATAGGTACTGGGGCTACAAATGAGGCAACCTCATCACTAAAAACCCAAGATGGGTATGGTTTTGGTTGAAAGAAAATATCTTTAATAGGGTCATAATGCCAACCTCTACCAGCGTAGTTTCCTCGCAGGGGCGTACCGCCCAATTTATGTTCATTACGGAAAGTATTGTATGAAGTCTGTATCCAAGTACCGCCCTTACCCATATCTACGGCTAAATACTCTTGACCTCTGTGTTCTTGTTCGTCTGCAACGACAAGTACGCGCAACACAATGTTGTTTTCATCTACTTCTGCAAAGTGCGCCATCAGGTTGTGTAACTCACAATCACTACGCCAGACCCTCCAGCGGCTCCAGGATGGTACGCTCCAGGACCTCCCGAACCCCCGCCCCCTCCGCCGCCGCCTGATGTTGCTACTCCCGCAGTTGCCTGTGGACCTACCGCTTGGTCGGAACGACGACCTCCTTGACCACCACCACCAACAGTTGCGGCGGCAGGTGAGTTACCTCCAGGACCAGTACATCCGCTTGAACCACCACCACCAAAATAATATGTGCCGAGTTGATTGTAATTATGACCACTAGAAGTTACAGAACCATAAGTGCTGTACTGACTTACTCCAGCGCCTCCAGGACCACCTGAGCCTGTTTGACCAGCGGCGGCGGCACCACCACCGCCACCTGCGTTGCTTGCACCCGAGTTTGATGCACCAGCATTTCCTAATCCATTACCTGAAGCCGAACCTCCAGTTGTAGTGTTGTAACTACCACCGCCCCCGCCCGAACCTCCCGATGGTGCAGTTCCACCGCTACCTGCTCCACCGCCACCTTCGGCAAATTGAGTAGCGGTTGTATTATTATTTACATCGCTATCTGTTCCATTACTGGCATCACCAGTTCCAGCCGCACCACCAGCGCCGACATTTATAGGGATAGCACCTGAAGGAATTGAAAGACTACTGCGAAGTAAAACTCCACCCGCGCCTCCTCCGCCCCCGCCATAAGCGCCTCCTCCGCCCCCGCCGCCAACAAGTAATACATTGGCTGTTAGAGGACCATTGGAAACTTGCAGAGTGCTAGTTGAGGTAAATAATCTATAACTTGTTCCACCTGAAGTATAAAGAGTACCCCCAGTAACCGTTAGAGGACCACCGCCCTTGCCTCGCCCAAAACCTTGAGCAGAGCCGCTGGCAAAAGAACCTATAATTGGCATATAAAATCTCCCCTAAATTATGCGAACTTTTGTTGTGTTTCTAAAACGGTAAATGTAGCAGAAGCGGTTTTAATAATTGTAAACGCGTAAACATCGATAGCCGAAGTGTTACCGCCAGTAATAGCGGCGGGAACTTTAGGAGTTACCGAAGTTCCATCAATTTGAAATGCGCTTGGATAGTAAGCAGTTGTACCATTTGTATTCATCCAAACAACAGTAAGTGAATCACCTGTATTCATAAAAGTATTCAGAGAAACGGTGCTTGAGTATCTAAAGTTTAGTGTGTGGTTGGCTGTCGCGTTTGTGGTGTAGTACCAAATTGACGCAGTTGCAACCTCAAAGTTAATTGTTCCAGTTGCCGCAGAAGCAACAACATTGACATCTTCGTTCAAACCTCTAACTATGTTGTCGGTAAGAGTTCCAGTTGCAATATTAGAAGCGTTAATACCTGCGATAGTCGCGGTGTTAATAGTTGGGCTTGTAAGGGTTTTATTTGTGAAAGTATCTGTTGTTGCTTTGCCAACTAAAGTATCAGTTGCATCAGGCAAAGTCAGAGTTTTGGCGGTAGTAAAGGCGGTAGCAATAGTTCCTGTTATTGCCGTAGTTCCACCCACATCAAATTTGACTACCTTGGTTGCATCGGTAGCATCTACAATGCTAGTCGTTGAATCAGATAATGATTTATTTGTTAGCACATCTGTTGTTGCTTTTCCTACGAGAGTATCGGTAGCATCTGGAAGGGTCAAAGTTTTAGCCGAAGTAAATGCTGTTGCAATGGTTCCCGTAACAGCGGTTGTTCCAGCCACATCAAATTTAATTGCTTTCGTTGCATCAGCAACATCTACAATCGAAGTAGTAGAGTCGGATAATTTTTTATTTGTAAGAGTGTTTGCCGCTGAAACAGTATCTATGGTGACACCTTCAATAGATACAACGCCAGCAGAAACTCTAGCAAGGGTAGTGTCAGTTGCGTGACCTAACTCAACACTTCCAACACCTAAAGCCGCAGAAGTTGATGCAGTAATTCCGCTAACTGGTAAACCAGTAGCGCTGGTTAAAGTTAGGGCGCTTGGAGTTCCAAGATTGGGCGTTGTAAGGGTTGGGCTATTATTAAATACAACTACGCCTGTTCCCGACTCATCGGAAATTGCGGCGGCTAAATCTGCCGATACTGATAATACTTGTCCTGCCGAACCATTGGTTGTTATTGCCATTATGCAATCTCACTTCCGAAGGCTGTAAAGGACATTGTTGCAGTTGAGGCATAAACTGTAATAAGGTCAGAGGCATCAACTGTAATTCCAAGGGTGTAGGAAACTGTTGTGTTTGCGGCAATTGCGGCGTCGTAAACAATATACATAGAGGCATCTAGCGTCGCGGCGTTTTTGCGGACTGCCAAGCGGTAGGTGGCACTTGAGCCGCCTTGATTACAAACTACTAGGCTTGAAACCACGGTTTGAGTTGAAGCGGGGCAGGTATAAAGAGTTGTTTGTGTGGTAGCGGCGGGGTTTGATTGCCCCAGCGTTGAATAAGTAGTTGCCATGGATTATCCTCCTATTAAAAGCAATGGGTTTATTGTAGCGGATGCGTTTGTTGTGGCTGTGGAAGCACTTGCGGTTGCCGCTGTTGCGGATGCTTGCGCGGTTGTAACAAAGGAGGAAATATCTGCTCCTTGCAGGTAGTAATTTGAAGCCGTTAGTGCTGTATAGGTAGCAAAAGCGGTGTCTAACGCTGTGTAAGTAGCGTAAGTAGATGGGATATACCAATACTTACCTGATGCAATTATTGACGCAGTTGGTTGGTCAATCTTTACATCAAGGGCATCAATGAGAACTTCTAGCGTTGTCCAAGTTGTATCATCAACCAATTGAACATAAGTAGTAGCAATTGTTGGCAAAGGACTTATATCTGCCAAATCTAAAGAGCCTACGGTGTCATAAGGAATACTGATTGTGTAAGTTCGCCCACCAGTAAATGATTCAACAACAGTATATGTATAGGGGTTAGGAATTACATCTGGGTCATTTGTAGCAGGGAGAGTAACTGAAAAAGCGCCATTGACTAGAGAGACAACTACGGTAGACGGCGCGACCATGACATTATCAATTCCAGAACGCAAAACATCTCCTAGGGTAAAAGTCACCTGCCCCTTTATTGCTGTCCCTGAGTAATCAACATAGGCACCAGTTATCGTTACGCTTGTTAAATTTGTTGGCAAAGCCATCATGCACCAACTAAAAAGAATAAATCAAACTTTTGCGCGACAAGAGCCAAAGCCGCTGTTTTGGAGGCTAAGGCGGAAGTCTCTGCCGCGGCTAAAGCCGTAGCATTTGAACTTGCGGCATTAGTTGTTATTTCAATACTGGTCGCAAGAGAGGCGTAAGTTGTGTGGTCGGCGATAGGGACATACGGTTCTGCCATTTCAGACCCCCATCAACATCATCTGTTTAGCCGTAAAATTTACAAGTTCTGTTGCCGCTGTTGCCGTGGCTGTTGCATAAGTGGCTGAGTTTTCAACATAATCTTCGCCATTGACCACAATTAAACGCACCAACTCATCGGCTGTATAACGCGCTAGAAGCACCTGATACTGGTCAAGGCTGACATAAGAGGCGGCAACTGCGGTTGAAACGGCAGGGAGTAAGTCAGCAAGGTTTTGAGTGGTGTTTGCAACTGATAAAGGCAAGGCAATTTGAGTAGTTCTACCACCAGTAAAGTTTTCAACGATGGTGTAAATAAAAGGTTGTGGTGTTACATCTGTATCGCTAGTGCAAGGCAAAGTTAAACTCAAAGAACCAGAAGCATCAAGTGTTTTTACAATTGCTGTGGGCATCAAAATAACATTGAGAGTTGTTTCTTTAAGAATGGTTTGTGGGGTAAAAGTAACTGACCCGCTTACAGGATTGCCAATTAAATCAACATAGGTGGCTTCAACTGTGCAAGTAGAAAGGGAGGCTGGCAACGCCATGGGTTAAACCCCTATGCGAAGGACATTTAGATTAACGCTAGAACCAGCAATAGCGTAAAGAGATTCTCCGTACTCAAGTTCAACTGTTAATGTTCCGCTTGTTGCTGGCAAAGCCCAACCAAAAACGCTAGTTGTAACATCAGAGCCTCCGAGATAAATAACAGCGGCGCTTGTATTTTGAATATACAACTTTTGCCCACGACTTCCGCCCCCGAGTGAGATTACACTTCGGGCTGTGGTAATTGGCATAACTGCTCCTGAAACTGCCATTTTTTATACTCCTTGTCGCATTACATTGACTGTCTGAGTAGAAGAGGCAACAACGCCATAAATATCTTCTTGTTTTGTTAATTCAATAACAAAATCAGAACCACCCGCTAGGGCATATCCATAAACAGATGTAGTCACGCTTGCATCACCAAGATAAACAGTTGCCCCGCCTGATGGATTTTGGATACAAACTGACTTACCGCTTCTTCCACCATCAAGTGCGGCGATAGTTAAAATAGTGGGCGATGTTGTAACAGAGACTCTTGTATAACTTAAACCCATTTTAACTCCTCATTAAAAAAGGGTGGCAACTCATCTCTGAATTGCCACCCCCATAATTATTTGGTGGCTTTTTCTTTAATTTTGACTTCAGGGGCGTCAGTTAAATAACGCTGTTCTACCAACTTATCAACATACTTCCAACCTGATACATCTACTATATCTCCGTGATTGAGTTGCTTTCCGTCAGCAATCATCTTCTTGAGAACAAGTTTTTGCATTATGCTATTCGGTAAATTGAGACTGTTGTTGGAGCAGTCACAACTACTTGCCAACGAGATGCTTGTCCAGCAGTCGCGGCTGTTGTTGCAAGTCCTACGATTGTTACACCAGTTCCACCAGCCAAAGTAGCAACATAAGCCGCTAAGTTGATGTAACTAAACTTAAAACTTGTCCCTACAACAGAACCCGTTGCGGCAATAATAGCGGCGGCGGTTGGAGTAGTGATAGTTCTTGCCGTTGTAAGGGTCGCAGTAGTAATACCACCTTGCATACCCGCTACCGTATGTACCATTGAGGCACCATCAGCAATGTTTGTTACTGAACGAATCTGTTGCAAATTACCAGTTACGGTAAGTGCGCCAACTCGCGCATTTCCTCGCGTAATTTGATTAAACATATTTCTCCTTGTTTTGGAGAGGGAGAGGGTTTCTAGTCCCCCTCCCTACTCAATTTAATTAAGCGACGACTGTATCCCAGAACCAACCGAGGTCAGAAGCGATGACTTTATTATCAAAAGCCATTTCTGCTTCAATTCGGTCAGCCTTGAGGTGTTCCATACGGAACTGTGAAGTACCAACTGTTGCTCCGAGTCCGCCTGATACACCTGTCCATGCGAACGAGTATCCAGCAGAAGGAGTTAGCAAGCCTGGGTTTGGTGCAACATGGCAAAGAAGGGCTTTCTTACCTGATGTAAATGAATACGCGGCAGTAGCACCTTCGTTGTTTGTTGCCTTGACACCCTTGGAAACGATAACGCGAGGAATATCAAACATCGCGGCTAACATATCGGCAGTAACAGTCTGTGAAGATGTGTACTTGATACGGTCTACAATGTCAGGGTGATTCTTTAGTGCGCGGAATACATCGTATCCCAATACTAAAGTGTTTGCTTCCATGCCAGTTGTTGAAAGAATACCTGATTTGGCATCTTCAATATCATCAATTGGGTCTGAAGCGGCGTAATCTGACCATTGCTTTACTTCGTTTGTTGAAGGAGTTCCTGAAACACCATCATAGTCGTTAGCCCAAACAGAGCCAGCGAAGAAATCTGTGTTCCATTGTACTTCTTTGCGAAGCATTAAACGACGAGTTACGAACTCTGTTGCCTCGCGTAGTGGGTTTAATGGTGTGTCTGAGTTGTAAAGAGTCTGGTCATCTACATCCTTATGGAAAGCAAATACATCTGCGCTATAAGAACCAGTTGAAAGACCGTAACCTCCACCAGCAGACTCAGTTCCACCTGCGCGGCGTTGAGCCTCGTCACGGAACCAGTCATTTTTGGTGTAAGTAAAGAATTTGTTAGACTTTTTATCCACAGGAATTACTGGGAATACTTTGTCTGCAATAAAATTATCTTGATTTTGAAGATACGCTACTGAAATGTTTGTCAGAATCGCATCAATATGGACTTGACCGCCCGTTGGTTGTGGCATGAGTTATATCTCCTTAGTTCGCTCTAGTTGGGTTAGCACAGTTGATGACTGCGGTAATTACATCAGAACTTGCGCCACCTGTAATGGCACTACCAAGAACATACTTAGTTGTATCTGTTGTTGTAACAACGCTTGCTTTTGCGGCGGATGTTACGCCTAATAGGTCGCCAATAGCGACGGTTGCGCCAGCGACTAACTTAGTTCCACCGACGATTAGAACTTCGGCTTCCTGTCCTGATGTTGGTGCGTTCTGCAATACACCGATTGGAATATCAGTTGCGGCTGAACAAGTAACAACTGTGTCAGTTGTACTTAATTTAACAAAAGTGTACTGAAGTGCAGATAAATCGGCACCAGCCACTCTTGAAATTTTTACTGCATAATTATTAAATTCAAATGCCATGGTTTAGGCACCTTTCTCGGATAGGTATTGGCTGTAAAGTTCTGGATTTTTAATTGCTACATCTGCGAGCGCTTGCTCAAAAGACTTTGCAACTCCATCTTCAACAGCCGACTTTGCCATAGCGGTCATACGACCATAAGCATTGCCTTCTTTGAAGTCCGCAGATTTGCCGATTTCTGCAAAGATATTTGCTGACTCAGCCTGAGCGTTGATTGATGTAAGAACATCTTCAACTGCTTTAGCAAGGTCTGAATCAATTGAGGACAAACGACGAAGCGCTGGTCCAACTTTTTCTGCATCAAGGTTGATGTTTGCCCAACCCTTTGCTTTTTCAATGGCTTCAACATCTGCGCGAGAATCGCGCTCTGCCTGAAGTGCGGCTGTTGCCGTTTCTGCTTGCTTACGCAAATCTTCAATCATTTTGACGACTGGCTCAGGAGCGGACTTCAAGAATTCCTCTGAGGCATCTACTGACTTACCCATCATTTTAGGTTCGCCAACTTCTTCCTTAGCGGCTTCTGCCAATTTAGCCTCAAGTTCAGCAATCTTTTTCATTGCATCCTCCATGGTCATTTCAGCCTTCTCCACCTGCGCTTCAGTAGCCGTGGTTGTTGTTTCCTCCATATTGGAGTCCTCCTCGGTGAGCGTTTCGTCTAAAACCCTCTGAACTTCAGATTCGTCGGCTGATTTCATAACCAGCCAGCCTTCGTGTAGATGAGCAGGATGGTCTACCCCGCTGGTTTCTTCGATTGCAAGATTTACCATCTTACGAGTACGAGATGCCAAAATAACTCCTCACGAAAAGAGATTCCCACGACAGTATGGACTGCATGATAAATCTCGGGTCTTGACAGGCTCAGAATACCATACGCCCGTTTTGTGCCTTTTATTGATTTAGCAATACCCGAGTCTTGGCAATGGCTTGGACTAAATCAGGACAAGCCCACATAGAAAAAGGATTATCGCTCTCCCAAAAACGCGCTAATCTAAAATGAAAATCGCCTTCGTCCATTTTGCTCCAGATATAAAATGCTTGTGAATCATGTGGCAATAAAACTGTTATACCAGCATACCCAGGCGGTGTTGTAACTCTGGATGCTTCTAAACCCATATTGGAAAGAATTTCAATAGTTACATCAATGATTGAAGAACTCACGATGGATTTTCACTTGGGTTAGGAACATATCCTGTAATTTTACCCGCGTTTTGATAAGTTCTGCCGAAATCTGGTTGTGGGCTATACCCACCTCTTTGAGCGCGACGGGCATAATTTGTTGCGGGAGATGCTATGCGAGCAATCAACATTCTTTCAGCCATACTTAACTTACGCTGTTTCTTTGGACGACCTAAACCCATATCCATTGAGTCCATGTGTCTTGGATTATCTGCATTGTGTGGGTTATCAGACCAAGAACCATGACTTGACTGGTCATGGTCGCCATGCTTTGCAACTTCTAAATTTGATTTTATTTCTTCAACTGCTCCATAAACAATCATCGCCGCAACGCCACTTAAATTTTGAATTCCTTTTTTATCAATTTCTAATTCAATGACTTTGAACTCTGAATCCAAAGTATCCCAAAGCGGACCTTCTCTTAATAGGTCAAGAACTTCACGCTCGGCTGATTTCATGTACTGCCTTCTTGGTTTAGAGAGATGCGTTTTTATTGAGCGTGGACATCTTATGTCCAACTAAAGTTTCTGTCTCTTTGCCATTTTTGTAAATACGAATAAGAACTGCTGGGTCATCTTTTTCAGCCTTAATACTAAATGATGACTTTGGAATACCCAAAACGCCTTCGCGCATGATGTGTTCAACTCTGCCTCGGGCTGTTCCCCCTGATGCTTGCCAAGAAACCATGTCTCCGTTTTTAAGTGAAGTTGCTTTATTTACGCCAGAAGTTTGATTAGAAGTAATATAATCACTTACAATTTGTGCTTGTTCTTTTGAGTCTGCGCCAATATGAAAACTATGTGATTCATTTCTGCCAAGCAAGGGTATTTTTTGACCTTGCTCTGCGGTCATTCCCTTGTCGTCGTACCGCATCCAATCGTAAACAGAAGCAACAAAAGATTTCCCAGTCGCTTTGTCCGTAAATTTAGCAGTCCATTGTTCGGTTACTTTTCTCTCATATTCATCGCCCAACATTTCCTTGCCTTTACCAAATAATTTATCTAAATTAGAAGGGGTTGTAGTTGCATCAACTCTGTGATAACTACCACCTGCGGAATCGGTTGTGCTTTTTACAGAATACTCTCCGCTTGTATTGCTTTCAGCGCTACCCGCGGCGTCGCCAGCCCATGAGCCGTGGCTTGACTGGTCATGGTTGCCGTGTTTTTTAACTTTATCTTTCATTGAATAAGCCATGTCTCGCATAGCCTTTTCAACTGTATATTTAGCGTAACCCGTGATGCCTGAGATTCCCTTTTGACTGACCTCTTCTTCAATCATCGCGTATTCGTCATCTTTCATGGTTTTCATAGGACCTTGGCGAAGTTCTTTGAGGATTTTTATATCTTTCATTTTGTTTTCCTTTTCAACTTGTTTGCGCTCCGCCAGTTTCGTCTATCAATACGCCATCTTTGGTGTACTTTGGTTTTTTTTTCTTTGGATTCATTATTGTATCAACATGGACAGAATTGACTGTGGGACCATCATCTTTTTCAACTGGTTCCATATCTACATATAGACGCTCTGCTTTACCGCCTATTGAATAACCGAGAATCTCACCGTTTTGAATCTTCTCCCAAGCCCAAGGTTCCCAGATAACTCCAAGAAAAACGGTGTTGGCTGGATAAGTATGATTGGTTGGAATTCCAGAAATAGATGTAATCGGAACTGTTAGTTCGTATGGGAAAGCCATAACTTCTACCCATTCGCCAGCAACAACTTCTCTATCGTGTTGTAATCGGATACGACGGTCATTAGTGCGAACATAATCCCAAACTGCTCTTTGCAACTCATCGGCACTTGTCCATTCGCCATGAGCATCTAGGCGGTCAGGGATATACATAGCGCCAAGGGTGTAGCGCTTATCGCCTTCAGCCTTGGACATCTCATAGGTACCGATACTTTTGGTTACTTCTTTGAAAGCAGAAGGGAAGAATTTTCGAGCGCTGATGGCATCAACTTCTTCTAAGTCTGTATCTCCTAGTACCAAGACAGGCATGATTCTATCTGTTGGAATCCAGACGCCGTTGGTATCGTCCCATTCCTCTTCGGTGAAAGTCTCTTCTAAGTCATTTATGGCAAGGCGGAACAACAAGTGCGCGACGGGCATCAAATTTTGATAATAGAATCTTACAAAATAACGCATTTGTATATCACTCCCCTCTAATCGTTTCCATTATATCAACCCCAGTTGTTTTTATCAATCCCGCTTCCCGTGGAGTCTGGAAAGGCTGGAATGATTGAACTCCAATTGTCGATAATAACTGCCTATCTTCTGGGAAAGGTATGCGTCTAGCGTATCGAACCTCGCGCATATAGAGTTTGTACTTAGTCCGAGGGTCTGCCGTTTTGCTCTCAACCTTGTAAATAGGGTGAATCTCTTTCTTAATCTCTAAAGACTTTGGCGTGTGAAGTTGTAGTTCTGCCGTCACACCGTTCTTTGTAGCCTTGATATTGATGCCTTGGTACGGGTCGCCTTCTTTCCAAAAATTCTTTGTGCGTGGCTCAAACCCATCGGCTCTAAGTTGAGCATCTATTCTTTGCGCCGCGCTTGCATAGTCTTGTTCTGAGAAAACCATTGTGTAACGAACTGCATCGGAGACTTGTCCAGCGGCTTGTTCAAAAGTAACACCGTCTTTCATGGAGTCATCTTGAATTTTACGAGTCAAAGAGTCTGTGGACTTTATTCGGTCTTGCAATCCATCCATTGTTCCGCCAACTTTAGCGGCTAAACCAATCATTGTTTTTGTAATCTCTGGTTCAATTTTAATGAACTGATTACGCAATGCTGTTGCTACTGCAACGGCTTGTGGGTCACGCCCTGCTTCTGGTGCAACATCGGGCGCCCTATCTGGAATAGCGCTACCGCCGCCGCCAGTAGCCCAGTTTCCGTGAGTGGACTGGTCATGGTTTCCGTGCTTCAACAAATCGCTCTTCTTTATTTCTTTGCCATTATTGCCATACTTGGCGCTATCGCTCATGGCTTTACTCTCGTAACCCTTTGCTTTTGCGTAATCCCTACTGACCTTTAGGGCTTCATCTGCATTTACCGATAAGCGATAAACGGGCAACTCTGTTCCTGGGTTATCAAAACTAAAGGCAACTGACGCCGCCCATGTGTGGTGTCCATCTACAACAAAACCATCTTTAGAAATTAAAATTCGTTCGTCTTTAGGAATTTTACCCTTCTCTGCAAACTTTTCATAAATTGCCCCTGCGCGTGA
>Ga0214921_10001274_pt1 | contig 43485 bp, 45 predicted proteins | sample LL1505_MetaG_FD_177992 | JGI IMG/M metagenome (GOLD analysis project Ga0214921, IMG submission 177992) | Freshwater microbial communities from Lake Lanier, Atlanta, Georgia, United States - LL-1505 | ecosystem: Environmental > Aquatic > Freshwater > Lake | place: USA: Georgia | collected...
TATTTAAAAATAAAGTTATCTGTTGATGTTGCAATAGTATTTTCGTTACCAGAAATAAATAATATTTTACTTTCGCTGTTATGAAATACTAATAAGTGTTCAAGATCATTAACAAAATCTTGATCTATGTCACCTTTTCGAGTAATAATAATATACAAGTTTTTAAATCCACAAATGATGTCATTGTATAATCTGTCAAATCTTCTTTTATATTTTTCATTTGTTATTTGTGCGTTTTCTAATTCATGAGGAAATTGAATACCATGATTTGTTTTATGATTTCCATATTCAATAGCATTTCCAATATAAAATTCCGCACATTTTTTTGGATTTCCATATCTTAGTAATCTTCTTAATAAAAATATATTTTTGTGAATGCTTGTTTTCATAATACCTCCTGCGTGATTTGTCCAATCAAATGGGTAGGCTTTTTGTCTTAATCCCAAATCTTTTAATATAAATGCTACTGCACAATGATCCCCTAATGGTATGATATTATCAAATTTCATATAATTATTGAACATTATTATATGAAAAGTTTTAAACTAAAACATTAAAAGTTTTATATTTATTTTATATATATAGTAAATGAATCCTTTAGATACATTAAAAGATAAATTAAAAGTAAAACCAACATTAGAGGAACGTGAATTAGTGGAAGTTGTTGTTGGCGCACCAAAACAAGAGGAATTGACTATAAGAAATATTACTATTCGAGAAGATATTAATAAAGACTACAAAAGAGATGCATTAAAGGAAAAATTAAAGACAAATAAATTATCAAAAGTTACTATAAAAATTCCTGTAAAGGAAGTTACAGAAAAACCATCTAGTGCACCAGCTTTTCCTATTCAAACAAAAGCAAAGAAAATTCCTCAAAAACTTACTTTAGTAGTTGAAGAAGAAGAAGAAGAAGAAGGAGAAGAAGGTGAAAAAGAACTTGTAGAAGAGGCTCCTACTAAAAAACGTGGTAGAAGAACTGAAAAAGTTAAAAAAGGAGTTGCTATATTAGGCCCAGAGGAATATGTTAAAATCGGTGATGTACCAATAACTGATCGTATTTATCCAAAAGAAGCTCCTATTAAGTACAAAGTTTCTAGCTACTACATGAATAATAGAGAAATATTTGTCAATTTTATTAACTCTTTGTTTGAACCATATAAACAAGAGCTTGAAGATGATTCTGCTGATATTAGTTGCGATACAATTGGACGAGGTTCTGAAAGTTTCTCTCTTCTAACTCATCAGAAGATTGTTAGAGATTACATCAATTTATATACTCCATATAGAGGCCTTCTTTTATATCATGGTTTGGGTAGTGGAAAAACTGCCAGTAGTATTGCTATTGCTGAAGGAATGAAAAGTAGCAAAAAAATTATTGTCATGACACCAGCATCTTTGCGAAGAAATTATATGGAAGAATTAAAGAAAGCAGGTGATTTCATTTATAAAAAAAATCAATATTGGAGTTGGATATCAATTGATACACATCCAGAACAAATTGATACATTATCAGCACTTTTAAGTCTTCCCGTAGAATATATCAAACGCAAACATGGAGCTTGGCTAATTAATATTAAACAACCACCAAATTTTAGTTCTCTCTCAAGTCAAGATAAGAAAAGTCTTGAAGATCAACTAGATGAAATGATTCAAACAAAATACACATTTATTAATTATAATGGTTTACGAGCAAATCGTTTAAAAGAATTGACAAATAATTTTGAAAGAAATCTTTTTGATGATGCTGTTGTTATTATTGATGAGGCGCATAACTTTATTAGTAGAGTTGTCAATAAAATTGGAAAGGAAAAAGAAATTGAAACAAATGTTCGCGGAGAGAAGGAATACCTACCCAAAGCACTTTCTCTCAAACTATATCATTATTTGCAAGATGCAAAAAACGCACGAGTGGTTTTACTAAGCGGTACACCAATTATTAACTATCCAAATGAAATAGGTGTTTTATTTAATATTTTACGAGGATACATCAAAACATGGGAAATCCAATTAGACATAAAAACAAATAAAAAAGTAACAACTGATTCTTTGAGAGAACTTCTTCTGAGAGATAAAGTATTAGATTATCTTGATTATTCTCCTACAAGTGGAAAACTTTATGTTACCAGAAATCCATTGGGATTTAAAAATAAAATAAAAGAGTCTTCTGGGTATTTGGGCGTAACAAACGAAAAAAAAGACTCCTCTGGAAGAAATGTTATTGATCCAGAATTTGTTTCAGATGACGATTTTGAGAGAAAGTTAATTGGCTATTTGCGAAAAAATGATATTGAAGTATTACCAAATAGCGTAAGAATTCATAATTATACGGCATTGCCAGATAAATTAGATTCATTCATGACACGATTTATTGATCCTGTTACAAAAAATGTGAAAAATGTAGAATCCTTTAAAAAACGTATTGTTGGACTCACTTCCTATTTTAGAAGTGCACAAGAAGACTTATTACCAAAATATGAAAAAAATCCAGACTATTACCATGTTGTTAAAATTCCTATGAGTGATTATCAATTTAAAGTTTACGAGGCTGCACGCAAAGAAGAGAGAAAAATGGAAAAAAATTCCAAGAAAAAACAGGGAGTGGTTGATAAAGATGGAATTTACAAAGATGCAACATCTACTTATCGTATTTTTTCTCGTCTTTTTTGCAATTTTGTTATGCCAGTTCCCCCAGGAAGACCTATGCCAAGAGATACTGGAGAAGTTCAAGATTTGGGTGAATTATTAAAAGATGCTGATAAAGAAGAAGCTAAACAAGATTTAGACGCTGAAAATGAAGGTGAATTAGAAGGAGATGTTGCATTGAATGCACTAGGAGATGCAAGTTACCCACAAAGAATTGATAATGCTATTAAAGAAATTCGCGAACATGCGGATGAATTTTTAAGCCCCGAAGGATTACAGACATATAGCCCAAAGTTTTTACATATTCTTGATAATATTAATGACACAGATTACAAAGGTTTACATTTGGTTTATAGTCAATTTCGTACATTAGAAGGTATTGGGCTTTTTACAATGGTTTTAGAAGCAAATGGTTATGCTCAATTCAAAATTGTTAAAAGCCCTACAGGAGTTTGGGAAATTAAAATGAAAGAATCTGACGTTGGAAAACCAACTTTTGCTTTGTACACTGGAACTGAAACTGCTGAAGAAAAAGAAATTATAAGAAATATTTATAATGGGGATTGGGACACAATTCCAACAAATATAGCATCACAACTTCGCGAAATATCAAATAATAATAATATGGGTGAAATTATTAAAGTTTTCATGATTACATCTTCTGGTTCTGAAGGTATTAATTTACGAAACACAAGATACGTACATATTATGGAACCTTACTGGCATCCTGTAAGAATTGAACAAGTAATTGGACGCGCTAGAAGAATTTGTAGTCATAAAGATCTTCCTCCTGCATTGCAATCTGTTGAAGTATTTTTGTACTTGATGACATTTACTCCTGAACAAATTAAAAGTGGAGATTCAATTGAGTTAAAATTAAAAGATCTTAGTAAAAGAGAGCCAAAGGTTCCATTAACTAGTGATGAAGCTCTTTATGAAATATCTTCTATTAAAGAAGAGGTGAATACACAATTAATAACAGCTGTTAAAGAATCGGCTATTGATTGTGCTATCTATTCGCATAACTCAAAAGAAAATTTACATTGCTTGAATTTTGACGAACCATCTAATAATACTTTTTCATATAATCCCTCTATTTTTTCTGATCAAACTGACGTTGTTGCTAAACTTAATAAAAAAAAAATTGAGTGGTCTGCAAAACCTATTAAAATTTATGGAGTTCAATATGCTGCACGCAAAATGAATGATCAACTTTACAATATTTATGATTTAACTAGCTATGAAAATGCAAAACGTACAGGGGATAACCCTCTTTTGGTTGGAACACTAGAAATAAATTCTAGAGGAGAGAAGATTTTTAAAACATTGGTTCTATGATGCACTTTTTACACTTTTGCAAAATATGATAATAATCATTAAAGCAACTGATGTTGATATTTTTCTAATATTTCTATATTCTTCTAGATAATAATTATTTTTATATTTTTCTTCCCAATAGTGAATAAATTCTACTATTCGACTTTCTTTATATTTTCTATATCCATAAATTGTTAATAGAGTCAAAATAATGTCAATTTCATTGTTGAAGTTATAAATGATAATATTCTCTAAATTCATATTTGCTTTAACATGATAATTTTGTATATCATTAACTATATTGTCGCTTACTGCAGTATTATAATAAGCCACATTTAAAAAGCCTGATAGCGCTCCTTGCATTCTTAATTCTTCAACAAGACCCCATAATTTTTCACGATTTGAAATATTTTTTGGTTCATATGTTATTACAGGAACAATTTGAGTAGTGTTTTTTAAAGTCTGGTAGGGATCTAAATCCCAAGAAACTTCACCATCATCCCAGGTTTCTTCCACATATTCGGTTTCTTCTATTGGAACATATATTGTTTTTTTATTTACTTTAGTTTGAAATGGCATTAAATTAAATTTACATAATAATGCAGACGCGCGAATTGTTGCTAGAGCGATAATAAAGATTTGAATTGCTTTCATTGTTCTATATTTTACAAACATATTAATGATACGCCTCAAATCAATTTTATTTTTTTTCTAATAATAGTTTTTCAATCATGACAAATATAGCATCTACTTTTTTTTCAAGTTTATCAATTTTTTCATCAATAGATGCATTATTTTTTTCTCCAGGTTCAATTTCTGTAATTTTTAATTTCAAGCCTGGTAAAATATTATCTTCCGTTAAATCATCTGCCCACGAAACATTTTTTGTTTTAATATTTTCTTCACTTGGAACATCATATTCCATTAAATTTCCCAATTTAATTTTTTTTGTGGCATTTTCATTTTCTCTCATTTTCTCAACGCGGACAGATGTTTCTGAGCTTTTAATCCAATTTTCAACCTCGGATTTATTAAAATTATTTGTTATTTGTTGCATTTCTAAATTTCTTTCCGCAATTGTCCTTTTTATAATTACATCTAATTCTGATATAGGCTCATCTCTTGCATTATCAGAAAATTTTGGCGTTTCAGGAACAGGCAAAGACATTGCGCGCGTAAATTCATCTTGTTTTCTTTTAAACTCTTGTTCAAATTCATTTTCTCTACTTTTTTGTATTTCTTCCGCCGTTATTGGAATAGTTTCTTTTTCATTATGTATAACTAATGGTTTAGGTTTTGGAAAATTTTGATTTAAAATGTTAACAATTACTGAAATAAATTTTTTGTTCATCCCAATTAAAGTTTGATGTAAATTTTTTTCTTTATCATAAAATTGTTGAGCTACACTCAAGAATATTCTATTTATTTGCGTTATTTCATCTCTGTTTTTGTTTACAACAATATCATCATCTAATATTATTTCCCAAAGCATTTTAATGTTGTTATCACTTAAAAAATGATTTTGATTATCATATGACATTTGTATATAAATAAACTACATATTATTTATATACTTTTTCCATTTTAAATTTTGTAAAAGAGTCTTTATAAATCATCATTAAAATAAATTTTTCTGAATTTTGACATGTATTCATCCTTCAGGATATGTGTTTTCAAGTAGTGTTCATTTATTTTGTCTTCCAACATGTGAACAATAAAATATAACCCATAAATACCGCATTCAGTATTTCCATATTGATGCTCTACAGGATAATTCTGATCAAACTCAAAATCAATTCTTGGTTTTAATGACTTTCCCTGTTCTGTAACATCATCTACAAAATGTTTAATTCTTTTTGGTATTTCATCACCAGCACTATCAAAATAAAAAATTTTTCTACGTTTAATATTAATAAATAAACTTACCCAATGACTTCCACCCAAATAATGTGGATCCGTGTTAAATATTACTCCAATTTTTGTTTTTCCATTTTTTATTTGATCTTTTAAATTAAAATTACATAATTCATTCCAAACACATTCACCATATAATTTTTTTGCGTCATAATCAATTGGCGATGGACCAATAAATTCAAAACATTTATATGCTTTTTCATATTGTTTCATTACATCTAATATATCTACACTTGATAACCACTCATTTGGATTTTTTTTCCATTCATTAGGAGATTTTGGTGCAAAAGCATCTTCTAACTCTTTTCGTGTTTTAGCATCACCAACAAAATTTTGTTTTAACCAACATGATTCTTTGTTGCAAACACTACTCATATATTTTTTTAAAGACTCCCATATTTCTTTTGGCTCATTTGTCTTAATTATTGCGTCTGGATGTCTCATATTCCAAAGATCTCTTAACTTATACAGATCATCATTTGAAAAACAACTGAATTCACCTTTGTTTTTTTTATGCGAAGGGCTACATTGGAGTTTTTTCATACTAATCGACTTTAATGCTTTTATTTGCTGCTTCATCAGTTTGGTTCCTCCTTTTTGTTTTTTATTTTTTTTTGTCTTATTAAATGATAATTTGCGTTTTCTAGTATTTTTCATCCTAATATTAAAGTATATTTTCTTTTTTCTTTTTCTTAATTAGTCCTTTATTTTTAAGAGCTGGATCAGCTAAATCAATCTCTTTTTGTTTTGGTATAATTACTTCTTCTTCTTTTTTTGTTGACGTTCGTTTTACAAATTTATCTAATGGTTTTACTATGTTGATACTACGCATCAATAATTTATCTGCTTCTTGTTGTGTTTTTTGAATTACTTCTTGTTCTTCTTTAAATACTGATTCAGATTCTATATTTTTATACTCTTCTTGTAAAATATCATTATTATCTAGTGACTTGAAATATTCTACACAAGTTTTAATATAAACATCAAAAGCATATTTAACATCTGGAAATATTGTTTTTTCATGAACACTTGGCTTTGATAATAAATCTTTTGTTAAATCAACAATTCTTTTTTTATAGAATCTTTTTTCTTGTCTACAAACAATTTTTGACATTTTATTTTGAACACATTTGTTGTATTGTTCTTTGTTTATTAAACAATCTAATGTTATTTGATTTACAAAATTATCAGACATTTATAATTATATACGATAATTATAAATTTTAAAATACTTAATTGCACCCACCATTAGGAATATCTTTCACTTGTGTTCGCGTTGAATTTAAAAATACTCCTGGTGCTAAATTTTCGGGATTTGGATTGAAGGGATCAAATTTTTCTTCCCTGAATAGTCCAGAAAATGGTTGATACACTTGCTGTTTTGGTTCAAAATTATATTGATAAAGATCGCTAGAACTATTTGGAACATATACCGCTTGACTACATTTTTGTAATGCAAAAATTTGATTTCTTAGTTCAGATTCTACATTTATATTTGATGAAAATCCAGACCAAGGAGATTGTGAATTTCCAGGATTAAAAATACTATTTGTATTAAAAACAGGATATTGTTGAGCTTTTACCGAAACTTCTTTTCTTGGGTCAACTATTGGCATTAAAGAGTATTTAGTTGAAACGGATCGAGGTGTAAAATAAGGTTGAAGAACCTGTGATGGAATATTTCTATCATAAATTCTTGTGTTCGTTTCATTATGAATTATTGCAGAAAGATTGTTGTCGCAATTTTGATTACTCATTAATATAGGTTAACAATAAAATTTATTCTTTATTCTTAACTTTTATTAAAAGGGTTGTAAAATTGATATAAAAGGAAAACCTAATATTAATTAAGTATACGTCTTTATGTGTGGAATTTTTGCAATATTAAATGACACAAGTCTTTCAGATCTTTTTTTGTATGAACAATTTAATAAAGGAAAAAATAGAGGTCCTGAATTTTCTAAACTAACAACTGGAGCCCTTAAATTAAAACTTGGTTTTCACAGATTAGCAATAAATGGTCTAAATGATGAATCAAATCAACCTATTAATATTGGATATATTTCTTTGATTTGCAATGGAGAAATTTATAATTACAAAGAACTATATTCATTAATGAACATTGAACCTAAAACTGAATCTGATTGTGAAGTTATTATTCATCTTTATTTAAAATATGGTATTGAACATACTTTACAAATGTTGGATGGTGTGTTTTCATTTATTCTTTGTGATAATACTATTGTTGATTCTAAATCTAATTCAATTACAAAATCAAATAAATTATATATTGCTAGAGATCCTTATGGAGTTAGACCTCTTTATGTATTAAAAAATAGAAATTCACGTTGTAAAATTATGGGTTTTGCATCCGAATTAAAATGTTTATCAGAATTTCAGTCTATTGACAATGATTATTGCATTGAACATTTTCAACCTGGAACATTTTCATCATACGAGTTGCCTTTTATGGCTTTGGCTGATTGGATTCCTATTAAAGAAAATTATCCTTATCATGCAACTGGATTTAATAGCATTGTACTTTCGCAAAATATGTTACGAGAACCAGCAATTGATGATATTTTGTTGGGAATAAAAAATTATTTTATAAAGGCCGTTGAAAAAAGGTGCACGACTACAGAAAGACCTATTGCATGTTTATTATCTGGTGGTTTGGATAGTAGTCTTGTTACTGCATTAGTAAATAAATTTCGCAAAGAATATTTACCTGGTTGTGAACCTCTTGAAACGTATAGTATAGGTCTCGAAGACTCTGAAGATTTGAAATATGCAAAAATTGTTGCAGATTATTTGGGAACAAAACATACTGAAATTATTTTAACGGAAAAAGATTTTATAGATGCTATACCTGAAGTTATTTATGCAATTGAAAGTTATGATACAACTTCAGTTCGAGCTAGTATAGGAAATTATTTATTAGGAAAATATATTTCTAAAAATAGTAGTGCAAAAGTAATTTTTAATGGTGATGGTTCTGATGAATTATGCGGCGGTTACTTATATATGCATAAATGTCCAGAATCAATTGAGTTTGATCGGGAAACCAGAAGATTATTGAAAGATATTCATAAATTTGATGTTTTGAGATCTGATAAATGTATATCATCTCATGGACTTGAACCTAGAACGCCATTTTTGGATAGATCTTGGGTTCAGTATTATTTATCAATTGATCCTAGAATTAGATACCATCCTGGAAATTCTCAATGTGAAAAATATTTATTGCGCTCTGCATTTTCCCGCAGTAATTTTATGACAACAGATAACAATCCACTATTACCAGACTCTATTTTATGGAGGCGTAAAGAGGCTTTCAGTGATGGTGTTAGTAAAACAACAAGATCTCTCTTTACAATTATAGAAGAATATATTGATACATTACCAGTGTTTGAAACTAGTCAATTTGGTGTTCCAGCTGTTACAAAAGAACAGAAGTATTACAAATATCTTTTTGAAAAACATTTTCCTTACGCTTCTGACATAGTTCCATATTATTGGATGCCAAAATATGTAAATGCAACTGATGCAAGTGCTAGAACATTAGATATATACAATGAATCGCAAACAACTGAAAAAAAGGAACTAGATTTGTGCGTGTAAAAATTTAATATTTTATAAATATATGAACGGAAAAAAGGCAATATATGATTTTCAAAATAGAGCATTTACGTTATTCATTATTATTAGTTATATTTTGTATGGCATTTCAATAATTGGTCTATCAAGAAATGCTCCGATGTATATTCAAACATTAGATAGCTATGTAAAAATATATATTTGTTTATTTTTGATTTACAGATTTAATCCTTTGCGAAATAAAATTGAATTTACAGAATTAGACCGGAAAATTGTTTTTAGCGCGGGTTTATTTATATTAACTACAACAGCAATCAATAAAATTGCTTTAAATTACTTAGACGATATTAAATCAAAATTAAAAAGAGTTTCGCAATTTTAATGTTTTTCTTCTAGTATGCAATTTTTTTTTATTTGTATAATTTTTATTATTGTCAGTATCTTTCCAATGCTTATTAAAAAATGTTTGCAAATGGAACATTGTCTTTTTTGTTATAATTTTATCTATTTCATATTCATCTGCAGATTTTTCTACATATGTATATGCATATTGCTTCATATAATTTGACATGTAACTTATAAATTTTTTTTTATCAACTATTATTTTATTTCCCAATTCAGATGTTATAAATCTCTGTATCATAACATCAAATGGAATATTATATACATATGGATTCACTTTTATATAGTAAATATTTTTGCCGCTCATTTCTGGATATAAAACATCATCTAAAAAACACACTTCCGTATTAGCTGGAAGTTTAGAACATTTCAATAAATCATGGATTGTTTTTTCATGACTTGTTCTACACAACTCATATTTTTTTCCGTTTATTTTAAAAGCTCCTATTATTTGATCAAATAAAGGAAAATTTATTTTTGATTCAAAAAATTTTTGTATATGCAAAGCCCAATCCTTTGTTCCTTGATTATTAGTGTATATTAAAACGGAATTGCAAACTTTTGTTTGTTTTTTATATTTAAGATAATTTAAAACAGATATTATATTTGGTCTTATAAATTCTTCGAATAAATCTAAGATTTCATTAAAATCGTTTTGAACCAATTCATATTCTATTTTTTCAGTTTTAATGTAAGAATTTAGTGATTCCCAAAATATACCTAGTTCAACAAAATATCCTAATGTTTCATCTAAATCAAAAACAACAATTTTTATTGGCTTCATTTGTGTTATTATATACTTTTATAAAAAGTATATCAAAATAAAAAAATTAAATATGCTTAGAATATAAATGAAATATTCTAGAAAGAATCGTAAAATAAAATCTACGAATAGTAAAAAATCTAAGAATACTAGAAAGTCTAAGAATACTAAAAAATACAGGAATACTAAAAAAAGAATGGCTGGTCAACCTGTAAGTGGAAATTGGATAAATCCAAAAGACGTTGATATTAATGATGTTTGTCCAATATGTACCGATAATTTTAGTAAAGATAAAGCTACATACAAAACCACTTGCGGACATACATTTCATAATGATTGTTTAAACCAATGGTGTGAAAAAACAAGTAACCCCGCGACTCAAAATACACCATGTCCAGTATGCAGAAAAAATATTAATGGTTCAGATATTTATGATTGTATGGATGTTTGGGCATTTAAAAATAAAGCTTTAGGCAGAGGAGACGGAAAGCCTTATTTTAATGATGAACTTTTACAAAATATTTATGAAAAACAAGATTAACCTAGTGTCTTAATATAAAATAATTATTTTATAGTTATAATGTAATAAATAGATGAACTATAAAATAACTGATACTGATTATAAAAATATATTAAAATTTTATGATAAAACCATTCCAACTAATAAATCTGAATTAAAAAGTGCAGCTGAGGACATTTTAGCTTTGAAATTGTGCAGTTGTATTAAAAAGGTAAATCCTATTCTTACTAAAAAAAATGAACCAAGGGCTATTGGAATATGTACCAAAAGTGTTTTTAATAATAAAAATTTAACTCGCGGTAAGTTTAAATGTTTAAAAAAAAGATCAGTTGTTTTTAAAAAAACAAAAAAACAGATTAAATTTGGTAAAAGTAAAACTAAAAAAAACCATTAATAAAATAAGTAATTGTATTAATAAATGTATAAATACAATTACTCATATTAATTATGAAAAAATTTACTAAAGAAGAATTTTCTATTGTGGTTTCCAGATACAATGAGGATGTACATTGGACAAAATCTTTCGGCAAAAATTGTATTATATATAATAAAGGAAACGCCGATTTAGATTATATTGATAATGAACTTATTATTCCTTTAGATAATGTTGGAAAAGAAGGAGGAACATATATTAAACATATTATTGATAATTATGACAATTTATCAAATCACATTGCATTTTTACAAGGTCATCCATTTGATCATATAGATATGTACAACCAAAAAAAAAGTGAACAATTTCTATCTGATATTTTGAATGAAACAAAAGATTATGATTTTAAATATATTAGCCAGTGGATGGTACAAGTATATGAACATGATATTAGTAAGTATACTTCTGGTTTATTAAATACACCAATTCCATTAGGTTTACCTATGAAAACAAAAATGTTAATAACTTATTTAACGCTTTTAATGAGTAATTATCCATTTGATGAAGAAATGATTACTTTAAAAAATATATTACATGATTTATTAAAAAAAAAAGAAAATATAGAACTTTATTAATTTTCTAGCATTATTACAAAAATGCCATATTTCATGTGTAATGAAAATGGAAATAAAATTAGAGATGAATTATTTTCAAAATTTGATTTTTCATATATTCTTCCATCGATACAAAATGGTTATCATTATGGGGCTGGAGCTATGTTTATTGTTTCAAAACAAAAAATATTGAAACATCCCAAATCTTTTTGGATTGATTTATTTAAATGTTTCCAAGAAAAAGCTCCTGCTGCTGGTTATGGAATGGAAAAATTATGGCCATACGTATTTTTACAAAACTAATAAATAACATTTAATACAATAGTTTTTATTATTATTGTATTATATATGACTAATTACGCATATTATGATGTTATTATTGTTGGTGGAGGTATTGCAGGGTTATATAGTGCATATAAAATAAAAAAAATGTCACCAAAAACCTCTATATTAATTTTAGAGAGAGATAAGAGATCTTGGTTGGGTGGTAGAATGAATAATGTCGATTTTCAAGGTGTTTCCGTTGTAACTGGAGCTGGTGTTGGAAGAAAAAATAAAGACCATCTTTTAATTGATTTATGTAATAAATTAAAAATAAAATATGGGGAATATCCTATAAAAAAACATTATTCAAAAACTTTAAATCCAGTGGATGTTGGAAAAATCATAAATCATTTAAAAAGTAAATACAATAAGGATAGAGATTCACAAAAAACATTTAAACAATTTGCAGAACCAATTTTAGGTAAGGATGTTTATAAAAATTTACTTATTTGTTCTGCTTATACTGATTATGAGAATGAAGATGCATACGAAACATTATATTATTATGGTTTTGATGACAATTATAAATCGTGGATAGCTTTAAGAATTCCATGGCATGAACTAGTTGAAAAAATAGCTCATAAAGTGGGATTGGAAAATATTAAAACAAGTTCTAATGTTGTAGCAATTCATAAAATGGATGAATGTCAATGTGGGTTTTTGGTAGAACTTTCAAATGGAAAAAAGTTTTCTTGTTTAAAAACAATTATAGCAACAACAATAAGCAGTGTCAAAAAGCTTGTACCAGGAGCAGATGATCCAAATAGTATTTATCAACAAATTCACGGCCAAACATTTTTGCGTGTATATGGAAAATTTGATAAAGCATCAAGTGAAATTATGAAAAAAGAAGTGCCAAGTCAGACTATTGTACCTGGTCCATTGCATAGAATCATTCCTATGAATGCTGATAAAGGTGTCTATATGATTGCATACACAGACAATGATGGGGCAAAACAATTAAAAGATAAACTTGAAAATAATGAAAAGAATAGAGAATTCTTTTGTGGGTTGCTTGAAAAATCATTAGGTTTACCAAGTAATTCACTTCATTTAAAAGCAATATTGGATTTTTACTGGCCAATCGGCACACATTATTATGAACCATTGCGCGAGCCTTTTAAAGATAGAAATCAGTTTATTAAAGCTGCACAATATCCCATTCCTGGAATGCTTATTGTTGGCGAAATGATAAGCAGAAAACAAGGTTGGACAGAAGGTGCATTGGAAAGTGTAAATGCAGTTGTTACAAAACAATGGATAGATTGGAAATGTTAGAGAAGAAACCATAGATTTTTTATTACTTTGTCAAATAACTATAATAAATATATAATTATATTAATTGTACTAATGGGAATTTACAATAATGGTACCATTTTTGGTATAAGAATATATAACTTTAATGATGACGAATGTTCTAATATATTATTTGAAGAAAAATATATTGAAGTAATGAGTCATGAACAAATGAGAGAAGCATATTTATTTTATACAGAATTGAATAATAAAGATGGAATACATTTCCAATATTATACTGAATGTTTCAGCACATATGGTGAAGGGACATTTTTGATGTGGCACCCATTATCATTGAATATGTTTTTAGAAAAATTTTGTATTTAAAATAAGAAAAGTGGTAAAATTTTTTTATTATGTTATATAAAATGCATCATTATCAAAACAAAGAAACTAAAGTTATGGGGGATGGAACTAAAGTTGTGCGTAAGGTTCACATTAAGGGGGGTAAGGGTCATAAAAGTGTTTCTCATTATAAACGCGGTAAACACATATTCACTGCAAAAAAAGCTCTTAAAAGTGGAGAAATTGTTTTAATTAAAGTTGGTAAATTCATTCCTGGACTATTTAAGGATTGTGGATGTAATAAAAAAACTATGAAACGTAGATAAAAATAATATTTATTTATATTAATATTATGTTTGGAAATAATCCATTTCAACCAGTTCAACGACCACAACAATTTTTTGGAAATAATCCATTTGGTCCTCCTCCTCCTCGACAACCAGCAGGAAATAATCCATTTGGTCCTCCTCCTCCTCGACAACCAGCAGGAAATAATCCATTTGGTCCTCCTCCTCCTCGACAACCAGAAGGAAATAATCCATTTGGTCCTCCTCCTCCTCGACAACCAGTTTTACCACGTTTTGAACCAATTACTATTACATTAGATGGTTATCCACAAGTTAAAGAATTTTATAAATTTATGGATAATTTAAAAAAACCAAATTATTGGGTCTCTCCTATTTTTATTAACTATGCATTTGGCTCATCGGTATCAAGTTTAATGAATATAATTAGGTTCAAAAGCGAAAAAAACAAATATCTTAAAGCTATTACTGAAGGTGGATTTAAAAAAGTTTTTGATTTTATTGTTCCAGTAGGAGGTCATAATAATAAATTCATTATTAAATTTGAGTCTATGTCTGATCTTAGAGTTCTTAATAAATGGTGTTATGACGATACAACATGCAATTTTTTACCTTCAGTAGTTAGGTCTGACAAATACAAAAATAACTATACTAGTACAGCCGACAAGGTTAAAACACAACGAGTGTGCATTATTAATACACCATCGCAAATAGTGGAATCATTTTACTCTCTTTTAAATTCAAAATATTTTAAGGAAGGTGTATCGCCATGTTTGCTTAAAACATACCTTACAACTATAGTAAACGATGAGGCCTGCACAAAAAAAGACATTGAATGTTTAGCATCTAGTCGCGATAGTGCCTCTTATAATGCGTGTGTTGGTTCATCTTGTAACTCAATTCCACTATTTAATGATGGATTTATTGTAGACCAATATAGAAAAAAGTTTGATGGATATCCTATTAATTATACTGATGGACGTTACGTATTAACTATTCAAGAAAAGGTAGATGGTGACTTAATGTATATAAGAAATTCAATACCAGAAGGATTTACAACTTTAATGTTTAATCAAACACTTTTGCATATATGTTTAACATTACATATTTTACAGGTTAAAAATTGTTTAATGCATAATGATTTTTGGTTTAGAAATGTATTTTTTGCCGCAACATCAACAAATGATAGAAATTGTGTTGATGCTATTACAAAAGTTCAAATACCATTAAATGATATTAAATATTATCATTACAATTTATTAGATATTGATGGAACTACAAAAGATATTTATATAAAACAATTACCATCTTCTATTTTACCTATCATTTCTGATTTTGGATTTTCTGAATTTATTACGGATAGTGGAGAATATATATATAATGGTGACTTTGGAGATAGAAATCCTTGTAAAAATATACCCGGTGGTAAAATTAATTTTTTATGGTACCCCGATATAGTATTATTTTTAACAACAACTTTGCATACATTATTTAATAATAGAGACGATTTTAAACCCGGAATGAAGATATACGAATGTTTTATAAATACATGGCAACTAACCGGGAATAGTGTTAAGGAGTGTATTGATGACATTCAACAAAGTATTATAAATAGTGATGGTAGTAGTAGGCATAAAAATATAATAATTACTATTATTCTATCTCTTAGTGCAATTTTGGGCAGTTCAACATTAAATATAGCAAAAAAACAATATGCTAATCCTAGAGGAGGACCTGGATTAACTGGATTAAATTTGTACGAACAACTGAATTATTATTGGAGTACTTATTTCTATCCAAATGAATCTCCAGGAACAAAATGCTTTGATCTTTGGTTGATAAATTCAAATCAGCGTTCAGTTAGAATGAATTTTAAAAATTATGGAACGGCAAATTGGTTAATTAATGATTCAGTTATAAAAACAATTATGCCGTTTGCATTTAGTTTATTTGAATTCTTAAAAGATGGAACCAATTATACTGATGTTAAACCAAGTCTTTCAAAAAGTGATATGGAAGATGTTTTAAATATTGTAATAGACAGATATGTACCTAAATATACAGAAAACTTAGAAAGAACTAGAGACAATTATCTTCAGTTAATGAGAAGTTCATTTAAACCCCCACCCACTTTGACAATAGATGGTATAAACTATGGGGCGCCGACGTACATAAAACCAATAGATGTAGATAGTGACAAAGCAAAAGTTATATTTTATTCTTATGAAAATATTAGATTACCTGGTTTATCAAATTCGAGAAGTGGAATTCTTATTGATGGTGATGGAAAAAGTTATGGGGGATATGATTGGAAACAATACATTAATTTAATTGTTATTTCAAACCCAAGTTCACTTGGATCTAAGTTTGATTCCAAAATGAGTTTTGAAAGAAAACAATTAATAGAAACATTAAAAGATATATTTAATTTATCAGGTGATGATAATCCAGACTATGTTAAAACTGATTGGGGTGTTGCTTTTTCAGGTGGATTTTTTAAACACATTGATTATACTTCTCCCGATAAATGGAAACATTGCAATAATATTAAAAATGATACACCAGATCTTGTTAAAACAACGAAATGTTTTCAACCAATAGGATACATAAGAGAGAAAAAAGCTGGTGTAAATCAAAAGGTCTCGTATAATTCTGTTCCAGATTCATATCAAAGTGTTTATGGATCTGTTTGTATTAACGAAGATGAATCAATTAAAATTGTAAAGCCTTATATAAATAATGCGTTAACAAATCCAGAATGCAAATATGTTTTAGCATCTGGACCAATATTAACTTTAAATAATAACATAGAATTCACTAATAATTTATTACAAAATCCAATTTATCAAGGTTCAATGCAAAATCCTGCAACTATGAAACCCTACATACTCAGAAATGGTAGCAAATCAATGATTTATTTAGCTGGATGGTTAAATCATGCGTTTAACTTAAATCCAAGAGCGGCAATAGGGTTGGATTCAAATGGTAATATATATCTAGTAACAATTGAAGGTAGAGATCAACGCGGTTCTGGATGCGATCTTACAACATTAGCAAAAATAATGAAAGCATTTGGATGTGTTTCATCTGTTAATTTAGATGGTGGTGGAACAGCAGATTTGTTATATAAATTACCACAGAGTGGGTGTTATGTACAAACAAATCCAGTTCACTTATATAAATATCCATTAATGTCTTTAGAAAATTCTTCGGCCTTTCAATTTTACGATGACCTTGGACTAGGAGGAGGTGGCGGCAAAAAAAATAAATCTAAATTCAATAAAAAAATAACACAAAAAAATAAAATAAAATAAAATAAAATAAAATAAAATAAAATAATATTATTTATAACTTAATAAATTAATATTATTAATTACCTATCTTTTAGAAGGCCTTTGTAAACATACTCAATGATTTTTGGATGAGGATGATGTTTATCAAATTCTTCTTCTCTCTTTTTTTTAATATTTTTTTCGGCTTTGTCATAATCAAATGTATGTTCAAAAGCAATGTCATGTTCTGTTATTGGAGCATCCACATAAGCCTGTTTTTTATGTTCATATTGAAATACTTTTATCCTATATTCCTTGTTGTGTTTCATGTAATAGTCGTGCATCTCTTCCATATTATCAAAATCAGTATGCGTTTTATTTATTTTTGTAGATGAACTATGTGTTTTTTTGGTAGAAGATTTTGGTAAAGACTTCATTCCAGCTTTAATAGTAGTTTTTTTTCTCATTACTTTTGATTTTTTTGTTTTCATTTTTATTATAAATTATGCAAATATAAAATAACTTTATAATGCGTTAATATTTGGCGTTTTATTTTTATTTTTTATTTTTAATTTGAATTTTTATTTTGCTAAATGATCTAATGCACTTAAAAGAACTAATTCTTGGTCACTTAATTTTTGAAATATCAAACACTCATCCATTTTGAATTGAAAATGATTATTCATAAATCCTTTACAAATTATCATAACACCATTATCTGTTACTTTTATATCACAAAGTACGCCGCCTTTTTTAAGCGGAAGATCTTTTGGATTGGTTATTGGTATCCATCTCAAAAAGGCGCCGTATTTAAGTTCGTTCATTTCATCAATGTACTTGTAGGTTTTTAATTTTTCCATATAATCCAAAAAAATAGTCTTGGGTAAATGTAGTTCTTTTAGTACATTAAAATTCATTTCTCTCAATTTTTCAGTCGTAAAGTTAAATAATCCTTCGTTTTCTTCATTTTCGAGAGCTTTTAATAATTTTGGTACGTCCATAAATAATATATTCATTAAATTTTATATTATTTATTGTGGTTTTGTATTATTTTCAATGCCTCGATTAATATTTTTAATTAGATGTTTTCCTGGTTTTAAATATGATATAATATCATCTACAATATTTTTTGTTTTGCAATCTCCGCATGTAAAAATGTCAATTGCTATAAAATTATTTTCTGGCCATGTATGAATACTTAAATGAGATTCTGATAATAAATATAATGATGTAAATGCTCCTTCTAAATTTTCAAAATGATGAACTTGTTCATTTAATATTGTCATTTTATTTTTTATGAGAGAAGCTCTTATATAATTATCAAATAATTGATAGTTTGACTTTGACAAGTTATTAGAAAATATTTCATCTTTTACATCAAATAAATCCAAAATAAAATGTGTACCAATCATTTATAATATATATGTAAATAGAATAATTGGAGTTTTTGCACCACTTTTATAAAAGTGGTTACCAAGAAGAACCTCCAAATGACCCTCCTAGGGCTTCATTTGCTGCCATAGGACCAGACATCATTTGCTCCATACCTGGATTAGCTGCATTTACCAAAGGTGTTTGAGGACCTTTATACATTGTATTGTAATCGGGTAATTGTTGTTCTGCATTTGCAGTTGGTAAACTATTAATTGCAGTTCCATCTGTATATGCTTCTCTCATTATCATTTGACCAGACATTTGATTGGGGTTTTGAGAAATAGGTTGCGAGACTTTGATTGTACCATTTCCTTGTTTTCCTTTATTTTTCTTCTTTTTATCCTCAGTACTTTTGCCTTCCCATAATTCAGTCAATCTCTCTACAAGTATACTGACCTTATCACCTAATTTAGTTTGCAAACTTAATAATATCATTAATGTTGCACTTATAATAAATATAATATTATGATCTGGATATTTAATACCGCTGTAGGTTGGTACATATGTAATAATTCTATTAATAAAAACTAACCCTACAAATAATACAATAATTTGCGCCACGACTTCTGCTAAAATCTCAAAACTTCCCTTTTGATCATCAGCTTCAGGTACAAATTTTTGCATAGTTTTATTCAATATAATAATAGGAATAATTGCTAATAAAGCATATTGGATTACATTTAAAAATTCCGCTTTTCCATCATCTTCAAAATTGAAAACATGTTTTATAAAACTTTTTGTTGATTTTGATTCACCTCCGTCGATATCCATATGTTTTATAAAAAGAAATTAATATTTATAAAAAGAGAGATAAAGGTAAAATAGAATTATATTTTAATGACCAAAAATAAAGAAGAGCAACAATATTTAGATTTACTCCAAGAAATTATTAGTGATGGATTTAAAGAAGTGGGTAGAAATGGAGAAACCAAAAGTATTTTTGGCAGATCAATGCACTTCTCTCTAAAGGATGGGAAAATTCCTATTTTAACAACCAAAAAAGTGGCCTGGAAAACTTGTCTAAAGGAGCTTTTATGGTTTATAAGAGGGGAAACAAATACAAAATTACTTCAAGAACAAGGTGTTCATATATGGGATGCTAACACATCCCGTGAATTTTTAGATTCTAGAGGACTTAAACTTTATCCTGAAGGTATGGCTGGACCTATATATGGATATCAATGGAGAAATTTTGGGGCTAGTTACAATTGTTTTACTGGTAGGCAATTAACTGATGATTATCCTTTTCATGGAATTGATCAGCTAGAACAAATTATTGAGCAACTAAAAAATCCTGAAACTAGAAATAGTCGACGTCTTATTATGAGTGCTTGGAATCCTAAACAATTGGATAAAATGGCGCTTCCCCCTTGTCATGTAATGTGCCACTTTAATGTTCATGATGGTAATAAATTATCTTGCGCTCTTTATCAAAGAAGCGGAGATTTTCCACTTGGTATTCCATTTAATATTGCTTCATATAGTTTTTTAACGCATCTAATAGCTAAACATTGTGGTTTAGAAGCTTATGAATTTGTTCACTTTATTGGTAATTGTCACATATACAAAGATCATATAGAACCAATAAAAGAGCAATTCAAAAGAGAACCATACCCGTTTCCAACACTTTCAATTAAAGAATTAAGAGAGAATATAAATGATTATCAACTAGAAGATTTTGAAGTTCACAATTACCTAAGTTATGATTCAATTAAAATGAAAATGGTTGCCTAGATTATTTAGTAAATGCGTCAATAACTTAAAAACAATATGTGTATAAATTGTATTAATGAGTAGTTCACGTTCAATTGCTGCAGCTAGACAAAGACGTGCTGGAGAGGCGCCTCCCGTTGGACAACAAAGAGGTCCTGGCACATCAATAAACTCCCAACAAGCTTTTGCACAACAACAAATGCAACAAAACAACCCCAACCAACTTCCACCTCAAGCCCCTCAAGTTCCTGTTGGAAAACTATCTGTTGGTGATGCTTTTGCATTAGTAACAATTCGTTTAGGTAGAGTGGAAAGTATTATTCAAAAATTAGAAGCTGAAGGAGTTATTGGTCCTAATGCTCAACATAATCAAAATTCTGGAGGTGTAATGGAACACGATGAAAATATGCGTCTAGTAGATGATACTGTTATTAGAAATATTATTGCAAGATTAGGGGACTTAGAGAAAGGACAAACTAAACTTTCAAACCAACCTAAAGTAGATGGTGGAATTAGTGCCGATGAAGTTTCCAAAATTGTTACACAAAGAACTAGCGATTTACATCAACAAATGACTTTATTAAAAGATGAATTGAGAGATACAAAGGAAATGCTTATGAAGTTGCAATCATTTTCTATGGAAACAAATCAAAAAATTATTTCTATTGTTTTAAAACAAGAAAAACAAGAAACATTGTTAAAATCTGCAGTAAATGAAGAGGTTTTTGAAGAAGAAAGCTCAGATGATAATGGTGTTAGTTTAAAACAAATTATTGAGAGTGAATTGGCAAAAGTTAATGTAAATGAAGAAGAAGAGGAAGAAGAAGAGGAAGAAAATGTAAGTGGAATAATATAAATATGTTATATTATGATATATATTTACAAAATATATATAATGATATCAGCAGAAACTAATTTAACAGAAATATTTTTAAATAAATTTTGTAATATTAAAGAAAAATCAATATTTATGGATTATCAGATATTCAAATACTTTGCAAATGAATCTAATTATGACACTATTACTATATTTGTTATTGATTGTCTTAAAAGTATTCTAATAAATAATACTACTTTTACAATTCATTTGTCTTTAAAGTCTTTAACATTAAAAGAACTTGATAAACATTATAACTATATTACAAAAGTTTGCACTATTTTTAAAAATGAGTTTCCAGATAAACTGGATATATGTTTTATTTATCATGCACCTTTTGTTTTCTCTCAAATTATTTCTATTATATCTGTTTTTATTGATAAAAAAACCCAAAAGAAGTTACAATTAGTTGATAAAACTACTTCTTTTCAAATTTAGTAATTGTAAAATCTTTACATTTTATTATTATTTCTGAATCATAATATTTTTCGTCAATATCTATTGATAAAAATAAATCACAATTGTATTTATTATTGATAGTAGTTATCCATAATCTATTGCAGATTGGCACATATTTTTTATATATTTCATTACCTCCAATAAAAAATATAAAAAAATTGGGTAGTAAATTATATTTTTTTGAGAATATTTCTTTATTATTTTCAATAATCAAGTGAATATTTTCATCAGATGTAAAAAAAACATTGGAATACATTTCTTCATAACTTTTATAGATTTCTGGGTTTCTAGTTAGCACAATATTCAATCTTTTTGGAAGAGGTTGTTGGTGAGGTAGAGAGAAGAAAGTATTTTTACCCATTATTATTGCATTATTTATTATTTTCTCTCTAAAAAATTTCATATCTTCTTTTATATTCCATGGGATTGTCCCATTTTTTGCTATACCACGTTCATTATCATGTGCAACAATTAATTCAAACATTCTTATTATTATTAATATTATTATTTTAAACAATATTAAGTCAATACAATATAATAATGTATATGAAACTTATAATTTCGGATAAACAAAAGAAAGAACAATTTCTTGCTATATTTCAAGTTTTAAAAGGTTGTACGAATATAGTAACAATTATTTTTAACGACGATCATATTTATATTCAAGGAATGGATAAATCACATGTTTGTTTGTTTGATATGAAAATAATGGACGCATGGTTTAATAAGTATGAATTTTGTAACGAAGATAATAAAAATATATCATTTGATTCTTCAACATTACACGCTATATTGGGTATTGCAAAAGATGGTCAAGATATATCTATTTTTTATGAAGGAGATGCAGATAAATTAAACATTGAGTTATTATCTGTTTCATCTAGCAATTACAACAAGTATTTTTGTATTCCTTTAACAGAATTTGAAAGTGATATATTAGAAGTTCCTGATACAGAATATGATGCAGAATTTTCAATAGATGCCAAAAAAATTTGTGAAATAACATCACAAATGATAACTTTTGGTACTGATTTAAGAATTAATTGCAGCGATGAAAAAGTTAATTTGAGTACAGAAGGAGAGATAGGAGATATGTTAGTGACAATACCAATTGATGATTTAAATGAATATAGTATTGCGGAAGACGAAACAATTGATTTATTATATAGTCTTACATTTGTTCATAAAATGTGTTTAACGACTAAGTTATCAAATGATGTTAATATTTCTATAAGTAAGGATTATCCAATGAAAATAGCATATGATTTAGGAGCAGGAAGTCAATTATTATTTTATTTGGCTCCTAAAATCCAATAAAGAAGCATTGAGTACAAATAACAAAAAATTAGTATAATTTGTTATTAGTTATATGAAAGCAGTATTTGGATTTTTTATTTTTTGCCTTGTTTTATTTTTGTATTTGCACATTCAATTTCATCTCAAAACGAGTGATGATTTAGAAATGTATGAAATAGATTCTGCATCAAAGGATAAATTTGAAGAAATTTGTAACTTAAGGCAGCCTGTTTTATTTGACTTTGACAATTATAAAATTGTTCAAACTTCTTCGCTTGATTATTTAGCGTCAAATTATAGTGCATTTGAAGTTAAAATAAGAAATTCAAAAGATCAAGACTATACTTCTGAAATTTATATGCCTTTACCGCTCCATGCAGCTGTTAAATTATTCAACGATGATAAAAATTCTAGTTATTTTACTGAAAATAATACCGATTTTTTACAAGAAACTGCTGTTTTTAAGAATTTACAATATAACGACGAATATCTGAGACCATATATGGTATCAAATTGTAATTATGATATAATGTCGGCATCACAAGGAACGCAAACGCCATTTCGTTATGAAATAAATTATAGAAATTATTTTTTGGTTACTCAAGGTAGTGTTCAAATTAAGTTAGCTCCTCCAAAAAGCGCTAGATATTTGCATCCTTCTAATGATTATGAAAATTTCGAATTTCGTAGTCCTGTTAACCCTTGGAAAACGCAACCGCAATACACTGCAGACTTTGATAAAATTAAGTGTCTAGAATTTACTTTGAATGCGGGAAAAACTTTATATATACCTGCATATTGGTGGTATAGTATTCAATTCAATAAAAACTCGAGTATATCATGTTTTAGATATAGAACTTATATGAATAATTTGGCAATTTTGCCTCAAATAGCAATGTATGGTCTACAAATTCAAAATGTTAAAAGAAATGTTGCGAAGAAAGCTAGTTTAGATGAATTAAAAACTAAAACTTCATTGCAAGAAATTATAACAGACATGAATGAACCAAATAATGAAAATCAACATGAAAATGATAATGATAATAATCAACAACATTTGGAAAATGATGGAATAATGGCTGCAAATGAGGTAATACAAACCACAGAAATTTCTGATTTGTGAAAAAATTGAAAAGTTTTTAATATTTCACAAATTAATATTGAGATGACAAAACTAGTTAAAAAACAAAGATATTTGTTTATAAGACATTGCGACAATACATGTTTTGATATGTATTTTCGTGCAAATTATATTGATATAGTTTGTAAACATCTAAGAGTTTATGGTTACGAGGATACTATAACACATTTGAGTAAAAGATTGCATATAATGCCTTATCATTGGATTAAAAGTATTCAAAAATTAGAAGACATAATAGGAGATACCATTTTACCTTTAGACGTAGTGCGTTTAATTGATAACTTTTGGTGATTAAACATTTAGATTAGGAGTTAAAGAAATAAGCATAGTATATCTAATACCACCATTATCATGACTTTATACAAAGTACACATTCATGACAGAGCATATTCGGGTTGGTCATTTTATGATATTCTTAATTATCAAGTGAATAATTTGGATGTAGATCCTGTAAAGTTTAAATTATTTTCTAATGATGTTTTTAGTGTGAATGATTCAGGAATTGTAAAAATTGAGCATTCTAGTGTTAGGGTAGTGGCTTCAATACCAGGTGTTCTAGTATTAAAAAGTAATAAAACTTATGGTAGAAAAAATGGTAAACTTCTTTATAAATGTATACCAGATGATATGCGATTGCCTTCTTTTTTAATTCCGTATGAAATGAAGAATGTTGGATTTTCGAAGGTTTTTATGAATATGTACGTAACATTTTCATATACTGAATGGAATGATAAACATCCACATGGAGTATTAAATCAGGTAATAGGAAATGTTGATATTCTTGATAATTTTTATGAATATCAGTTGTATTGTAAAAGTTTAAATGCATCTATCCAAAAATTTACAAAGGATACATCTAAAGCGCTTAAAACTAAATCACATGATGCATTTATTGAAAATATCAGTAAGAAATATCCTTCCATTGAAGATCGAACGAATCAATCTGAGTGGAAGATATTTACCATTGATCCGCCAACTAGTGCTGACTATGATGATGCTTTTAGTATTAAAGATATGGGAGAAGGGAGGCATCATTTAAGTATTTATATTGCAAATGTAACTATTTGGATGGATGTTTTGAATTTATGGGAATCTTTTTCAAGGCGTATTTCTACTATTTATTTACCAGATAGAAAACGACCAATGCTTCCCACGATTTTATCTGATTGTTTATGTAGTCTTCAACAAAATAATACTCGTATTGCATTTGTTATGGATATTATTATTGAAGATGACAAAATAAAAAATATTGAGTATAAAAATTGTATGATTCGAGTGGCAAAAAATTATACATATGAGGAGCCAAAACTTCTTGAAAACCCTGATTATAATTATTTATTTGATGTTACAAAAAGATTATCTAAAAAATTCAAGTATATATCAAATGTTAAAAATAGTCACGATCTTGTTTGTTATTTGATGATTTTAATGAATTATCATTGTGCAAAAGAATTAATGAAAAATAAAAATGGAATTTTTCGTTCAACTATAATGAAAAAAGAGATTTCTATTCCTGAAAATGTACCAGAAGATGTTAGCAAACACATTAAAATTTGGAATAGTGCTTCTGGTCAATACATTGATGGAAGTGAAGTAGAGGTTAACACGAGACACGAAATTTTGGAAGTAGATGCTTACATTCATATTACTAGTCCGATTCGTCGTTTAGTTGATTTATTGAATATTATTAAATTTCAACAAAATACGAGTATGATAACACTTTCAGAAAATGCATCAAAGTTTTATGATAATTGGATAAATGAATTAGAATATATTAATATTACAATGCGAGCTATTCGCAAAGTACAATGTGATTGTTCTTTGTTAGATTTGTGTACAAATAATCCTGAAGTTATGGAAAAAATATATGATGGTTATGCTTTTGATAAAATTCATAGAAATGATGGATTATATCAATATATAGTTTATTTGCCTGAATTAAAACTTGCGTCGAGAATAACATTGCGTGAAAATATAGAAAATTATCAAAAGTGTAGTTTTAAATTGTATTTGTTTTATGATGAGGATAATTTCAAAAAGAAAATAAGATTGCAAATGCAGCCTTTTTAAGTTCTTTAAAATAATATTATTCAAAACAACTTAAAGACCCCGCCCCCCATCCCCGCCCTTTAAGTTCTTTAAAATAATATTATTCAAAACAACTTAAAGACCCGCGGAATCATTTTTATCAATGGTTACTTTTGTTGAAATTGTTTTAATTATTTTATTAATTTCTTCTGGTTCTCCTCCATTTGCTTCCGAAACTAGTTTCAAATACTTATCACTCTTTTTATTTGCAGAATCATTATATCCTTTATTCTCTTTTGTCCAATCTCCAATTTGTTTTGCATTTCTTATTGAAACATGTTTAATTGCTCGTGTTATTTTCTTTTTATCCTCATCTTCTTTTTCCCATGCATTATTATCTTTTATGTAGAGCGTTTCTCTCTTTACATCACTACAATGAATTGGTCTTTTGTACACATCGAGTTGTTTCAAACCATTAATAAAGATCCGTGAAATACCTTGCACATAACCCAGACGACCCGTTTCTTCAAGATCCTCCAATTGAAGTTGGAGAGAATTTACAAAATCCATAATATTTAATGCATCTTTACACTTTTCATTCAAAAAGATATTTAAATTAAATTTATTATTGTTTGTAGTATTATTATTATTATTCACAATAGTTGTTTTACTCGCTAATTCGATAATTGTTTTATTTTGCTCTATCATCATTTGTTTAAATTCTTGATTTTGACTCACTAGATCCATATTTTGTTGAATAAGTTTTCCAATTAATTCGCCATCTTTTGTTTCTTCTTTTTTTTCTTGACATTTTTTATTGTGCTTCCAAAGCCCACTTTTATTTTTATATTCTCTTTTACAATTCTCACATGTAAATACGTCAGGCGATTTTGGCATTTTTGGCATTTTTTGCAAATCTAATGCGATTTCCAAAGTTTCCATTTTATTTCCATTTTCATTTTTTTTATGTTTCAGTGTCAATAAATGTTTGTTATAATCAAATCTGTTTCTACATGAATAGTCACAAATTTCACAATTAAATTTTTTGGCGATTTCTGGCGACAAAATAGTTTCCATTATTTCCTATATTGGAAATAGATAAAAATCGTCTAAATAGTTTTTTAATGAAATTTTATTTTTCAGAAAAAAATTACAATCACATTTTTTTTAAAGAAAAATTTGAAAACAAAGCATTATGCTCACAAATCACTTTTTTGAAAAAAATGAAAATAAAAAAGTCAAAAGTATTTTGGGTTTTCAAAAATGGACAAAAATAAATGTCCAAAATCGAAAAGTCAAAAAAAGTTTTGAAAATCGATATTTTTTCTTTAAGTTCTTATATATATTATTTTAAAGTGGCTTAAAGAGCTAATATATTTTTAAAAAGCAATATAAACTTAGTAAGTTATTTTTATATAATGAATCACGTTGTACCCGTAATTGGAACCATAATTTATTTAAAATATCCAAAAAATTTACGTATAAATTCTAATTTGTTATTTTGTATATCTATTATTCATAATTTTGCGCTTATTGTTTTTAGTGCATGGACATTTCTTTCTTTGTTACAAATCATCTACAACAATGGAATAGTTTTTGAAGGAAATTATTATTTTAAAATAACACATTTTGACAAAGTTATATTTTATTTTTATTTGTCAAAATATTATGAGTATATAGATACATTTATTTTATATTTGAATGGAAAAGAACCTTGTTTTTTACAAAAATATCATCACGTTGGAGCAGTTATTTGTTGGCATTTGGGTTATTATTACAAGGTTGATGGTGTTATAGTTGCTAGTTTATTAAATTCTTTTGTTCACACTTTTATGTATTCTTATTATTTGGCATCTTTGTTTAAAATAAAAATTATTTATGCATTTAAACCATACATTACATCTATGCAACTTCTTCAATTAATGCAGCTACCAATTGCAACATATTTTTATCAAAATGAAAGTTACATTAATAAGTCAATAATTATTCTTTTTTCATGTTACGTAACGTTTTTAATAGCCCTTTTTGCAAACTTTTATTGGGTAAATTATATAAAACGCCAATAATTTAGTTTTCTATTTTTAATTGATTAATTTCTGGATATTTTTCATTAATAATTTCTGTCAACCTGTCAATTTTTAATAACTTATCTCTTTGTAAAATATCTGCACATTCATGAATAAGGTCTTTTGATTTATTAACTAAAATTGTTGCCATCGCGTATGCATCATTAATAAGACGAATGACCTCTGAATCTATTATTTCTTTATATTTATCGCTTGAATTAGGATATATAATATTTTTGCCCATTCCATAATAAATAATCATTTTTTCTGCTAATTTGAAAGCTTCTTCAAAATCATTAATGGCTCCGGTTGTTACGCTGACGTCATAAAATGATTCTTCTGCAATTCTTCCAGCCAAAAGAATCATAAGATGTTCAAAAAGTGACTCACGAGTATATATATTGCTTGTTGAAGTTTCAAACATTGTGTATCCAGGACTATTTGGAGAAGAAAGATTAATAATTACTTTGGTTACTTTTGAATGGTGTTTTGAGAGAAAACCAACAATCGCGTGACCCATTTCATGAATAGCAATTCTCTTTATAATATCATTTGAAAATTGATGTTCAGTTGGTTGCCAACCAACCATCATTTTACCAATAATTGCATCAATATCACGATATTCCATTAAAACTCGATTATGTCTTAATGCATTCAACATAGCTTCATTTAAAATGTTTTCAATTTGAGCACCAGAAAGACCAGCAGTCATGTCTACTAAATCCTTAACATTTATTGACTTATCGTAAGGTTTACCAGTAAGATGAATATTAATAATTGCTTCTCTCGTTGTAGAATCAGGATGTCCAATAAAAATTCGTTTGTCTATTCTTCCTGGGCGAATTAATGCAGGATCAAGTAAATCTGCTCTATTTGTTGCTCCCATTAAAAAAACCCCAGTTGAGGTTTTAAAGCCGTCTAATGCAATTAATAGCTCATTTAATGTACTATCTCTTTCATTTCCAGAAGTCTCTCCATCATTTGAACGTTTTCTTCCAAGAGCATCAATTTCATCAATAAATACAATACATGGTGTATTTTTTTTTGCTAATTCAAATAATTCTCTTACTCTACTTGATCCAACACCTACATATTTATCTTGAAATTGTGCACCTGAAACAGGTATAAATGCCGTTTTTGTCTCTCCAGCAAAACCTTTTGCAAGTAGTGTTTTACCATTGCCTGGAGGCCCTTCAAGTATAAGACCTTTTGGAATGCGAACGTTGTAGTCACTATATTTTTTGTAATTTGTAAGAATATCAACGCATTGAGATAATTCTAATTTAATATTTTCATAACCACCAATGTCTTTAAAGGTAATTGGCGATTTTGAAATAACTTCAAAGTTTTCTGTTTTTTTAGGTTTATTTCCTCCAGGGTTTCGTCTTGTTCTTATTAAATTTCCATGCATATCATAATAATGACCTTCATCTTCATCATCATCTTCATTATTTTGAATAGGAATAGGTATTTGCATGTTTCCATTTGAAATAATTAGTATTTTTTTTCTTGGATTAAAATTTTGAATATTTATATCACTTGAATTGTTATCAGTTTCATTTTTTTTCCCAAAAATTGATGTTACAATATTCTCAAATTCTTTTTCATCCTCTTCATTCATAAATTTCTCAATTTCATCAAAATCACGATTTAATATGGCCTCATTTTGAATAGTAATATTTCTAGAGTTTAATTTACGAAGATAATCTTCATAATATTTTTTTCCAAAAGGACCATAAAATCTATCAGTTTTCATATTTTGTATACTTAAAATTCTATTTCTAAAGTTATTTTTTGTAAAACCTAAAACTCCATTATAGAAAAGAAACAATTGCAAAATGTAGAAAAACCCTTTCATTTTATAATTATCTTATTTTTTATTTAAAATTTTACCGATTTTAAATATTTGTTTTATATATATGTCTCTCACAAGAAAACATAGAATAATGTGCAAACATCCAGGAAAAAAGACAAGTGGCACATGCAAAATGAAGTATTGCAGATGCAAATGTAAAATTTGCAGAAAAGGTAGAAAAACCCGTAAAATGCGGGGCGGATGAGGAGGAGCAAATCCACTACCAGTAATGCAAAATAATTTGAGGGGGGGATTTATGCCAAGTTTAGTAGATCCTTCAGCTGTATCTAGTGATAAAGTTGTATTGCAGTATTAAATTATTGTTGGGATATCTGGAATGACACCTTGCATCTAGTTTGAGAGAAGTATGGTTGAAATAAGATATTATAAACAATATAAAGAAAAATCGATATATTATATAGATTATCATGGTTAAAATTTGCTCTAACACGTATCCTAAGCAACAAGAGGAAAAATATATGGAACATTTTGAAAAATACTCATTTCCTTTGAGTAGTTTTCAAAAATATGCAATTGAGGCAATCGTCGAAGGAGATCACATTCTAGTTACAGCACATACGGGGTCTGGTAAGACATTGCCAGCAGAGTTTGCTATAGAATATTTTGTTGGTCAAGGAAAAAAAGTTATTTACACAAGTCCGATCAAAGCACTCTCAAATCAAAAGTTTTATGAATTTACCAAAAAATTCCCCACTATTTCTTTTGGAGTCATTACAGGAGATATCAAGTGCAACCCTGAAGCAGATGTTTTAATTATGACAACAGAGATCCTTTTGAATAAATTGTATCAAAATAATAGTGGATCAAAAATGCCGGTATCAAATGTGTCTTTTGATATGGATATTGATAATGAATTAGCTTGCGTAATTTTTGATGAAGTTCATTATATTAATGACTCAGATAGGGGTAAAGTTTGGGAGCAAAGCATTATGATGCTTCCTCTTAAAATTCAAATGGTCATGCTTTCGGCAACGATTGATCAACCAGAGAAATTTGCACTTTGGTGTCAAACAAGAGGTAATAAAAGTGAATCAAGTCAAAATAAAAACGTATATTTGACAACAACATATGAACGCGTTGTACCATTGACACATTATTCATTTGTTACTACAAATAATGGAATTTTTAAGGCAATAAAAGATAAAGATTTGGAAAAACAAATAAAAGATTCGACAAATAAAATTTTCACAATTCAAAATGCAAAAGGTGTTTTTGACGAGGTTCATTATCACAAAATGAAGAAGATGCTAGATCTTTTTGAAAATAAACAAGTCTTTGTTAAAAGATCCCATGTTTTGAATCAAGTGTGTAAATATATGGTTGAAAATGATATGTTACCCGCTTTATGTTTTGTTCTTTCGCGTAAACAACTTGAAATATGTGCAAAAGAAATAACTCAACCGCTTCTTGAGTTTGATTCTAAGGTAGCATATATTGTTCGCCGAGAATGCGAGCAAATTATAAGAAAATTGCCTAATTTTCAAGAGTATTTGGAGTTGCCAGAGTATCTTAATATGGTATCTCTTTTGGAAAAAGGGGTAGCAATTCATCATGCCGGAGTTATGCCAGTTTTGCGCGAGATGGTTGAGTTATTGTATGCAAAGGGTTACATTAAATTATTGTTTGCAACGGAAACTTTTGCGGTTGGAATTAATATGCCAACCAAAACAACAATATTCACAAGCTTGGAGAAGTTTGATGGAAATGGAATGAGAATGTTATATTCTCATGAATATACGCAAATGGCTGGAAGAGCAGGAAGGAGAGGTATTGATACGATAGGAAATGTTATACATTTGAATAATCTTTTTAAAAATATGAATTTAACAGATTATAAAAAAATGATGTGCGGCAAACCACAAACTCTCGTTTCAAAATTTAAAATTTCATACAATTTAATTCTTAATTTGGTAGATATAGGTGATAAAAATTTCACTGATTTTGCTAAACGTTCGATGATTCAAGATGACATTGATAAAGAATTGGGAACTATTTATTATAAAATTTCTGAATTGAATAATGAAATTGAAAAATCAATAGAATCAATGAGTTATTTAAAGACTCCTAAAAATGTTTTGACTGAATATATTGATTTAACGTCCAAACGTCCAATGAGTACAAATAAAAGGCGAAAAGATATTGAAAAACGTATGCAAGAAATTAGATCAGAATATTTTTCTTTGGATAAAGATTTATTATATGCTCAAAAATATCTTTCAAAGGAAAAGGAGTTGGTTGAATTGCAGGATAGGTTTTCAAATACAGAGCAGTTTTTGAATAAAAATGTCATGATAATTTATGACTTTTTGAAGACAGATGGATTTATTATAGATGGAATTAATGAAGGCGATGTAAAATTGACTTTTAAAGGATCATTAGCTAGTCATTTACGAGAAATACATTGTTTGGCGTTTGCAAATATTTTGGAGCAAAAAAAATTGGAAGATTTTGAAGCAAAGCAACTAGTAGCAATTTTTAGTTGTTTTACAAATATAACAACAAGTGATGAAACAAGAGCGATTGTACCATATTCTGAAGACAAAAAGGTACAGAATATGATTTTGGAATTGAGAAAAATGTATGAATCTTATATGAAAATAGAAGATGAAAAAAATATGGATACAGGAACAGATTATAATATGCATTTTGATTTGATTAATTATGTGATGGAATGGTGTGATGCAGAAAATGTGCATGACTGCAAATTAGTATTACAAAAAATGGCAAAAGAAAAGGAGATATTTTTGGGTGAATTTGTAAAGGCATTATTAAAAATAAACAATATTTCTAGTGAAATTGAAAAAATAGCAGAAAATATGGGATCAATAGCATTTTTAAGTAAATTGAGGGAAATACCTACAATGACTTTGAAATTTGTAGCAACAAATCAGTCATTGTATATTTGATTTTCTGATAATACATTTATAATTGGTTTAATAGATTTAATCTCTTCGCGTTCATTGTCAGAATCTTCAACAAATACAATACTCCATCTTTTAGATTTATCCTTTTTCTTTTTACGTTTAGGTTTCTTTGTAGTTTCTTTTATTATAGGATCGACCATATATTGAAATTGGTTTTTAAGTTTAAATCATTTAAATATATATAAAATATAATTATATGCCAGAAAGTTTGGGTTTTATAATAACAAGACATGTTACAAATGAAATGACCAATTTATATTGGATAATTTGCATTTCAAAAATTAGGCAATTTTATCCTGAAAACATTATTATTGTAGTTGACGATAATAGTGATTATAAATATATTAAAAATTTTCCTGGTGAGCTAATAAAAAATTGTTTTTTTATTCAAGGAGAATATAATGGAGCTGGTGAAATTTTGCCATATTATTATTATTATAAGAATCATTTATTTGACAAAGCCGTTGTAATTCATGATTCTGTTTTTATAAATAAATATATTGATTTTTCCTCAATAAATGATGTTAAATTTATATGGCATTTTGAACATTATTGGGATAAAGATATTGATGAAAAAGATTTGTTGAGTTTATTAAATTATAGTGATGAATTGGTAAATTATTATGATAATAAATCAATTTGGAAGGGTTGTTTTGGAGGAATGTCAGTGATTGACTATAGTTTTGTAAAAATATTGGCCGAAAAATATAATTTTTTTATTTTACTTTATCATATAAATAATAGGGACAAAAGAATGTGTTTTGAGAGAGTATATGCATTGGTTTGTAGTTATGAAAAAAAAATACAAAATGAAAATACATCAATATTTAATAATATAATGACATATACGCGTGATGGATATAAATTTGAAGAGTACATATTTGAACAAATGAATAATATTGATCGAGGATTAGAAATGACAAAGATATGGACGGGTAGATAAAAAATTATTTATATTATTTCTTTGTATAATATAAATAATGTCAAATGAAGAAAAAATTGTATTACCAAAACCTTATAAATATGAAAAAAAAATTACTCAAAAATTTGATGATTTAAATAAAAATGGAGAAGAAATGTTAAAAAGCTTTTTAGGTTTTCCAGAAATAGAAACAATATTTTATTTGTATTTATTTAAAAAATATAAGAGTGAATGTTTTTTGTACAATGAAGACGATGAGTTTAGAGTATTTGGTTTGAATATTAATATTATGAGTAGAGTTTCAAAAGCAAAGGAAAAATTATTCAAAGAACATATTAATGTTATTGCGTCAGTATTTGTAGAGTGTTTAATGCGTGGCGTTAAAACAATAATAGTTCCTTTGACAATTTATGATAATAAAGATATTACTCATGCAAATATTTTAATGTATCGTAAAAAATTTAATCAAATAGAGCATTTTGAACCCCACGGATCTTTATATATGGGAGATAACAAACGATCAAAAAAAATACAAAAACCAATAAAGGATTTTGTTAATAAAGTTAATAAACTTTTGGTTGAAAATAAAAAAGAAGAATTAAAGTTTATACCTTCTGATCAAGTTTGTCCAACTCTAGATGGTTTACAGGCTCTCGAATGTGAAAGTACTCTAATTTCTAATGCTGCCGAGTCTACTGGTTATTGCATTCCATGGAATATGTTTTTTACTGAACTATGTTTGGCTAATCCTAGTATTGAAAGTAAAAAATTATTTGAAATTGTATTTGATTATTTTAAAGATAAAACAAATATTGAAGATTATTTGCGAAAGGTTATTCGTGGGTATACATTTATTATAGATGAAAAGGTAAATAAATATTTAACTATTGTCATGGGAGAAGAAATAACTACAGATAAAATAAATAATTGGTATGAAAATTATGAAACAAATCATCAAGATCTTTTTAATATACGAGCTGCGTTACTTGAATTGATTAAATTAGAAACATATATGATTACTTCAAAAAATTTTGACTTAGATGAAGAGTTAAAAAAAGTTAAAAGTGAACTAAGAAAGAAGGGTAAAAAGGATGATTTTGAATTACTATCAAAAAAATATGCTTTAGAAAACTATGGTGTTTTTAAAGATATAACACCAGTAACCCAGAGAGATACATCTGAAGCAAACACGTCAATGAGAGAAATGACATCAATATTATTAAAAGAAAAAAAATGCCCAGAAGGGAAGTTTTTAAATCCTAAAACAAAAAGATGTAATAAAATTAAACAGAATAAAACAAAAAAGAAACAAAATTCGGTATCATTTGAAAGTATTAAATAAAAATAACATAGATATTTTGATATAATATAAAATAATGATTATATCAAATAAGTATGAAATATTAGAACAAATAGGAGAAGGAGGTTTCGGAAAAATATATAAAGGTCGAAACATAAGAACTGGTGAAAATGTTGCAATAAAGGTGGAACCAATAGCAAATCAAACAAAATTGCTTAAAAATGAAACAAAAATATATCAATATTTGGCTTCGGGAGAAGGTATACCGCAAATTAAATGGTTTGGGGTTGATGATAAAAATAATTATATGGTTGTAACTTTGCTTGGTGATTCCTTATTAACTTTGAAGCAAAAATATAATACTTTTTCTCTCAAAGTTGTTCTACAGATAGGTGAACAAATATTGAAAAGATTGCAGTTTATACATAGTATGGGGCTAATTCATAGAGATGTTAAACCCGACAATTTTTTAATGGGTAATGAAAACAAAATATATATAATAGATTTTGGTTTATGCAAAAAGTATTTGAAAGGGGATGTTCATATAGAAAATAAGAGAATTAATAAAATATTAGGAACCCCTTCTTTTATTAGTATAAACGTTCACAATTTGAATGAGCCAAGTAGGAGAGATGATTTGGAATCAATGATTTATGTATTATTGTATTTATATTTTGAAAAGTTGGATTGGGGCGATTGTAAGAATATAGATGATATAAAAAAAACAAAGGAAAATTTATTAGAAAACAATAATGTTCCAGAAATATTTAAAGATATGCTTTATTATGTTAGAAGTTTAGCGTTTGATCAAATACCAAATTATGAATATATTTTAGATTATTTACATATTTGAAATTTAATATGTTGAAAAAATTAAATGCATTCGTTATATATAGATATAACGAATGAATTTAAATTATCAAAAACCTGATATTAAAAATGACGGATATATTTTGTTAAAAAATGTATTAACAGAGGAAGAATTGAATTTTGGTTTATCTTGCATTCAAAATGATAATAAAGTTAATTATTCATTAATGAAACAATTTATTGACACTATATTTTTTCCGGTAATTCAAAAAAATGATAATACAATAACAAATCCAAATTACGTTAAATTTAGATTTAGCAATAACAATAATTCAACAGATGCGTCAACATTTCATGGAGATATTTATAATCATACTAACACAGAATTGTTACCTATTTTTACTTGTTTATGCTATTTTGACAATGCTCAATTAGAGGTTATTCCAGGAAGTCATAAATACAATAATAGTGGATGGAGTGTAGATACTTATAGTAAAAAAGTTGTTTTGGATGTTCAAAGAGGAGACATTCTTGTATTTCATTCAAATATGCATCATCGTGGTGTTAATTATAATAAAATGGGGGACAGGCGTTTACTACAGGTATTTGAAGTTTTTCCAGATGAAGAAACATTCAATCAACATTTTTCGAAATTGGTAATAGTTCAATCATCAAAATCTTTTTTAATGCAAAGTGTAATAAATCCTGTTTTGTATAATTTATCGAAGTTTCCAACAATTATTGATTATGCTACTTTTTGTCATTATATTTTGATGTATAATGATTTGCATTATAAAATTGGTATGATGGATTTGGCGCCTTGGGAAAAAATAAATAAATATGTTTCGTACGAACCTGGAAGAAGAGTCAATATAGAGGATGTAAATAATAAACTTGAAAATTTAAATGTGAATATATTGTGCAACAAAAATGTTTATTCAAGATCTTATAGTAATTTTTATTTGTATTTTTACGTATTATATTGGGTAGTAAGTTTGATAATTTTATATATTATAAAAAAAACATTGTTTAAAAGTTACAATGTAAGAAAATTAAAGTTTTTGAAGAAATTTAAAATTTTTTTTGATTTAAAAATTTAAAAATTACCCCCCTTCATTATGTAAAACTTAAATTAATAATAATCTTAAAAAATAATATAAAGCTAAGGTCTGTATGTATATTATAATTCAGATGTCGTTTAGTGATCCTGTTGAAACAAACACCCCTGGTACAAGCTCGGCGGAGCGCATGACTGGTCGCGTAAAGTGGTTTAATAACAAGTCCGGTTATGGTTTTATTACTGTTACGGATGGTCCTCGAACAGGTGGAGATATTTTTGTTCACCATAGTGCAGTGCAAGTGTCTAGTCAACAATACAAGTATCTAGTTCAAGGCGAGTATGTTGAGTTTAATTTGACTGCAACTGAAGGAGGTGCGCATGATGTGCAAGCAGCCGATGTGAGTGGTATTAAAGGAGGAAAGTTGATGTGTGAAACAAGACGCGAGTTTAGAATTGCTCGTTCCTCTTACAAGCCCTCATCTGAGAATGTAGATGAGGCGGAGCCTGTCAAGGCTCCTAGATCTGTTAAGGCTCCTCGTGACGAAGAGTCTAAGACTCCTAGGGTTCGTGGATCTGGACCTCGTGATGGCGGAGAGTGGCAAGTTGTAAAGCCTTCTCGAGAGCGTGTTGCTGGTGGAAGAGGTGCAGGTGGCCGCGGTGGTGCTGCATCCGCCCCTGCATCGGGTCGTGGACGTGGTAGACCTCCCCGTTCCGCTCCTGAGGCCAAGAAGGATTAATTTAATAAAAAAATATTATAAAAATAAAAATTTTTATAATAAACTGATAGTTAAAAAACTTATTTAAAGTATATTTGATAATTGTAGGTATAACATGGAAAAAAATTTGCAAGAAACTTCTACAGAAATGTATGAAAACTTATTTAAACAATTTGATTCTATCTTTGAAGATTTGACAAATGTTAAAAATTCTTTTTCTAATATACAAAATAAAGTAAAGATACTAGAAAAAAATGTTAAAAAAGAATATAAAAAACTTTCCAAGGAGTTAGAAAAAAATAAAAATAAAGGAAATAGAAAACCTTCTGGGTTTGCAAAACCAACAATTGTTTCAAAAGAATTGTGCGAATTTTTAAATAAATCAGAAGGCAGTGAAATAGCTAGAACGGAAGTAACAAAGGCTTTAATTGAATATATAACAAAAAATAATCTTCAAAATAATACAAATAAACAAATAATTGTTCCAGATGATAAATTAAAAATTTTATTGGGTATTAAGGATAATGAACCTTCTTTGAGTTATTTTACCCTTCAAAAGTACATGAATAAACATTTTATTAAAAAAAATACGCACTTAAATTCTGAAATATAATACAATTTGTGTTACATTTTACAAATAGTATTATTGCATTATAATATATGGAATTTTTTAATACTTTTTCACCAGAGAAAATAGCAGCATTAGAAGAATTAAATTCTAAATTGTTAAATAAGAACCCATCACCAAATAATAATATTATATTTGTTTATTGCCCACCTAAAGTTGGCTCAACAACATTGGTTTCTTCTATACGTTTATCTGCTGCTCGAAGATTTACTGTTATTCATATACATGATGAAACACTTTTTTCAGCAATATCTGACAACGAAAATATGAATAAAATAAGCGTAGATGATATTATTTTGTATAATAAAACTTTAGGTAAAAATGTGTATGTTATTGATATATTTAGGTCTCCTATAGAGAGAAAGATCTCTGAATTTTTCGAACAAATTTCTCCGCTTCATTTTAATAATTCTGAAAAAAATATTAACTTGTATAATCTTGACAAAGTTATTTATAGATTTAATAATTTATTCCCTTTTTTAAGTAATTCAGACTATTTTAAAGAGAGATATAATCTTACTAATATTCCTGAAACTTTTGATTTTAATAAAAAATATTTATTGTGTGAAAATAATGGTATAAAATATATAAAATTAAGGTTAAAAGATGCAAATTTCTGGGGAAATATATTAACAGAGATTTTGGGAGTACCAATTATAATAGTAAATGATTACGAAACAGAAAAAAAACCATTATCGGGTCTTTTTAAAAATTTTAAAAATACATACAAAGTACCTGAAAATTTTTTGGAAAGCGTAAAAAATTGTAGTAGTTTGGCTTATTATTATAATGATATTGAGAGAGAAGAGTATTTTAATTCTTGGGAAATTAAAAAAACAGATTTTTTTGATCCTTACACACATGAAGAATACGTTTTTTACACACAATTATGTTTAGAAAATCAAAGCCAAAATATAATTCAAGTGGAACATTATATTGATATTGGATGTTTATGTGTTGCATGCTCCGCAAAAAGATCAAAATTATTGTCAAGAGCATTGCGTGGAGAGAAAATAACTGAAAAAATTATACATAATGGAGCAGTAAATGAAATAAAAAATGTAATTGATAATAAAAATAGAATTATGCAAGCAAGAGTAAATAGAATAAACGCATTAATTCAGCAGCGAAATGCAAGACTAAATAGACCTCCAGCAAGTGGAACAAGATTAGTAAAAAATAATATGAAAAATATTGTAAATAAGTAATAAATAAAAAATTATAAAACTAGATTTAAATAAAATGGATGAAACAAGTAAAAAGTTTTTGAATGATGCTGGTATTAATTTTGAAAATTTAGAAGATCTAAATGGTCAAATGATTCCGAGAGAATTATTATTAAATCCTATAAAATACGATGAATTAAAGGAGAGAATTTTAGATTTGAAAAAATTGTATAGTTCATCTTCTTTAACAGGACTTCAAAATGGTGCAGATGCAAAACAAAAATGGCCTCTTTTAAATATTGTTCGTCAGTTATTAAATGTTTATAAAATGGAAATGGAACCTATTCGAAAGAGCGATGGTTATACGCCAAATGGTGTGAAAAAATATAAACGTTTTTTTATTATAAAAAAAATGCATTTATGATTGTAAAAGATGTATATGCAAATAATATTCCAATTATTGCTCCAGATATTAACTGAAATAGAGTGTGATTTTTAAAAATATATCTTTCATACATAACAATAAGACCTATAAATAGTAATAATAAGGTCCATGGTATGAATGCGTTAGAAACCAAATAATAGTACATAATTGAGAAAAAAGCTAATTGGGAATGACCAGAAGGTAATCCATATTTTTTCTTGCTAAAATTGTCTGACTCAAGAAATTTCTTAGGATTATTTGGTCTTGCTTGTTTAAAGTAATCCTTTAAAACCTGGTTTATAAATCTATTCAAAATAAATAAAATAACATAAAAAACAAAATATACATGTTTATAAAAAATTAACGCGGATGCTATTAAAAAGGTTAAGTATTCTCCAAAGTATCCAATTGAATAAAAAAAGTCTATATAATTAGAAAATATTCCTGAAAGTAAAGATGACATATTTATATTATATTTTTATAATATAAATATATAAAAATGACTTTTACAAGTAAAAACAAAAGTAAAAATAGAAATAAAACGCGTAAAAATAAAGCTCTATTACCTGATATAAAAACACTTGAAAGGGGTTCATCTATTTATGGGGCAAAAAATAAAAACATGGGATATAATATATTAGAATATACACATTCAAATGAAATTAAAAATAAAAAACATTGCGTATATGAAAATATTAGTTGGTTTGCAGGATTAGAACAGGCAAAACATTATAAAGGAAAAGATGATGAGATTTTTAGATGGAATGTTAATAAAACATTAAATTTAATAAAAATAACAGAAAGAAATAGAAATTTTTTTAGAAATGCATTTTTAAATTCTCGAAAAAAAATTAAACCAGTTGTAAATATTTCAAAGGATAGTTTGAATAAAATACACTATGAACATAAATTTTTAAATATGAATAATAATGAAAGAGCATTGTACGAGTTTAATTTTATTTTTGGATATTTAACATTAAAAGAACAATATGAATTTCTACTATTTATAAAATACTTGATAAAAAATAATATAATTGATATTTTATCCAGACATGAAACTAGTTTATTACCTCAAATAAATAAAAAAATAAATTTTTATAGACTATACCCATTTGGAAAAAAAGAAAATCTAAATAGAATTAGTTTATATGAAATTAATAAAAAATCTTTACTGAATTTATGCGCAGTACTTAATAGAAAGCATAACATTGATGGAGTATATCAACCAAATACAAATAGTTATTGGTACCCAGATTTAATTGTTTATCATATGAATATCGAAGAATATATACTTTTCTCTCCTCACACAGAGTTGAAGAATGATGGAATTATTTAAATTTTAATATTAATACTATTAATAATAAATATGATGTTTTAGTTTAAACATAATGTTTATATATGTTATAAATGAGGTTATTTGTTAATTTAGTCGCTACAATGTTGCTTTTAAGATCTCAATCTTTTCATTTAAAACAGACCACAAGAGGTTTTGCAAAAGCGTTAAGAATGAAAAAAGATTTTGGAGATTCAAGAAGCATGTTTCCAGTATATAAACCAAAATCAGAAAATCAAAAAAGATATGCTAAATACCTTTGTGATTCAAAGATTCGTTTGATTTTTGCAATTGGTCCAGCCGGAACTGGAAAAACATTGTTGGCTTGCAATCAAGCTATTAGTGACTTGAAACAAGGATTAATTGAAAAAATAATAATTACACGTCCAGTTGTTCCTGTAGAAGAAGATATAGGATTTCTTCCTGGAAACATAAATAAAAAAATGGATCCTTGGACTAGACCTATATTTGATATATTTTTAGAATTTTATTCTCAGAGAGATATTGACATGATGTTGCAAAATGGAGTTATTGAAATCTCTCCGTTAGCGTATATGAGAGGTAGAACTTTTAAAAAGGCCTTCATAATAGCGGATGAAATGCAAAATAGTTCTCCAAATCAAATGATGATGTTAACTACACGTCTTGGTATTGGTAGTAAAATGGTTGTAACTGGGGATTTAAAGCAATCTGATAAGGGAAGTTATAGTGGGTTATTAGATTTCATAAAAAAGTTTAATATTTATGAGAAGTTATTCAACAAAAAGAAAGAAATTGAAGTAACATACAATGAAACATATATAGAATCAAATCATCAAATGGGAATAAAATTAGTTGAATTAGAAAGTTCTGATGTAGAGAGAAGTCCAATAGTTTCTAGAATTTTGGAAATTTATGATGAAGAAAACACAAATAGTGAGTTAGATTTTATTATTAGAAAAGAAGAATTAGAAAAGGAAGAATTAAAAAAAAAGAATGAATCTCTTTTAAATTTAAATATGACAAATGTTGATAATTTAAAGAATGAAACTTTTTATAAATCACCTAAACCAGGTTTTCTTCAAACTGACATTCGAAATAATGATGATGCTGCTCTAATTCCATTACAACACAAAAGAGTTGTTGACAAATATTGGTGGGATTTGCCTTAGTCCTCTTTGATTGCAATTTTCATAAGCAGCCACGTGCCCGCCGTTGACCACATGAGTACAATTTGATTCGCGCCTTGATTGATACCCCAACGTAGGGCTTGGCAATGAGGCGCGGGTGTCAAAAATGGCGACAGGATAAACCCAATAAGGGAAGATGATGTACACCAGTAAACATATAAATGTGCCGACAAGTAGTGGATAAGAATCCACAACAAGTATATTGCGGCAATTTTTCCAATCTCTTTAATGTAAGAGTATTTAGGTTTTTTTTGTTCTTGAATTTGTTCTTGCTCCATGATGATTGATTTAAATAAAACATAATGCACTTTTTTCATTTCAATTTTTTTTGGAAATTGAAATAAAAAAATAATTAATTCGAAAAAAAATAGCACGAATACAAATGTGCTTTTCACCCGATGAGGGACTTGAACCCTCGACCACCAGCTTAAAAGGCTGGCGCTCTACCGACTGAGCTAACCGGGTTTTGGGGTATTAGTTTTAGAGTCTAACAACTCGTTGCAAGCAGTGGGGTT
>Ga0214921_10001275_pt1 | contig 43476 bp, 35 predicted proteins | sample LL1505_MetaG_FD_177992 | JGI IMG/M metagenome (GOLD analysis project Ga0214921, IMG submission 177992) | Freshwater microbial communities from Lake Lanier, Atlanta, Georgia, United States - LL-1505 | ecosystem: Environmental > Aquatic > Freshwater > Lake | place: USA: Georgia | collected...
CGATTCTCTAAAACATTAGAAATGCTTCACTACTCTCTCGTCCTCTTTTTTAACAAAAAACTAATTATCGGTGATCGTAAAATGCATGGCTAGATATTTAACACTGCCTCCAAGGGAAGGGGAATTTAATGAGCTAAAAATTTTTCTACTTCAAGAGCAGACATACAACCAGTGCCGGCAGCGGTTATGGCTTGTCGGTAGATTTTGTCTTGAATATCGCCTGCCGCATAAACTCCTGGCAAATTGGTGGCGGTTGAATTTGGTTTGGTGATGATATATCCTTCTTCATCTAGCATTAAACCGGTGTTTTTGAAAATATCCGAATTTGGCTTGTGACCAATGGCAATAAAAATGCCGTCAACAGCAATTTGCTTGGTGCTAGCATTTTGGGTGTTAAGTAAAATTGCCGAATTTACTGCTTTTGGATTGTCGGTGCCTAAAATTTCTTGCAAAGTATGGTTAAAAATCACTTCGATTTTGCTATGCTTAAACAATCTTTCTTGTAAAATTTTTTCACCACGAAAAGAATCTCTTCTGTGCACCAAATAAACCTTGCTAGCATGATTGGTAAGATACAAAGCTTCTTCTAAAGCGGTGTTTCCGCCACCCACCACCATCACTGTTTTGTTGCGAAAGAAAAAGCCGTCGCAAGTGGCACAGCCAGAAACTCCAAAGCCCTGAAAATGTTTTTCCGAAGCAAGCCCCAACCATTTTGCTTGAGCTCCTGTGCAGATAATAACAGAGTCGGCAGTATAAGACGAGCCACTTTCGGTGTGAAGAAGAAAAGGTTTTTGGTTAAAATCAACTTGATTGATATGTTCTTCGATAATATTGGTGCCAACATGCAAAGCCTGTTTGTGCATTTGTTCCATAAGCCACGGCCCCTGAATTGTCTCGGCGAATCCGGGAAAATTTTCAACATCGGTGGTGATGGTAAGTTGCCCACCGGGTTGGTAGCCAGCAAAAAGTATGGGCGATAAATTGGCTCGTGCAGCATAAATAGCAGCGGTATAGCCAGCGGGACCAGAGCCAATAATGGCAACTTTACAATGGTTATTTGACATATTTTATTTGATTAGGTTGTTTTGTTTTAATTCTGTTAAAGCTTCGTTAAAATCTTTTAAAAAATCTTGATTTTGTATGAGCCCACCAAGCAAAACCAAGGCAAGTTGCTTTCCGCCTTGAAGATCTTGTGGGTAGTGCATACCAACTTGCACTCGATGCCAAGCAATATCTTGAGCTCGATTTTTAAAATCAACAGCTTGTTTAGGCATTAATAAAGATAAAACAGATGCCCAAAGATAGCTACCAGTGGTGTGCCCGCTTGGGTAGGCATAGCCATTGCTTGATGGAATTATTGCCTGCACTGTTTTGTTTGCTAAATAGGGCCGAGGAATTTTGTAATGATTTTTGATTTTATCCATCGCAAAATAAGAGGTTGCCCCAACTCTATCGAGTAATTTGTATAGTTTTGGCAATTTATTTCGTGAAAGATTGTTGTTGATGTATTCGGTGACAATTTCTGGCCTCATTTCTTTTTCATCGAGAGCAAAATCGATGTCTTTTGACTCGATATTTTTTTGTAGTTCGATAATTTGTTTTATTTCTTCTTGCAGTTCTTTGCTATCTAGCAAAGCTGGCGAATCGATAACGGTTGGCTTGATGTTGGTGGCATCGAAATAGGGTTTCTGAAAAACTTGCTTGGCAAAAGAATTGCTTAATGAAAGGGTGATGATTGAGAAAAAATACAAAATAGCCAGCAAGTGTTTTTTGATTTTCATAAGAGAAGAAAAATAATTGTATTTTATAAAAGAAAACTTAAAATTTTAATCGTTGATGATTTTAAAGTAAAAAAAATAATCAGCAATATAATTTTATGTTTTTTAATTAATCTATATTTTGTGTTAAAATCTGCATTTTTTGGTGTTTTTTTTATTATATTGATTGTTTATTGCGATTTATACAGCAAAAATTATGTATTTGATTTATTGCATCACTATGCAGTTGTTGAAAATAATCAAAATCCACAAATTTATTTTAATCAATATTTATCTTTTATTTATGTGCAAAACAACGGCATCAGTTTTGGCTTGTTTGATAATTTTGCTAATGGCAAAATGATTTTCGCAATCTTGCAAGCCTCCATTGCTTTTGTGTTGTTGTTTTTTATGATAACGGCAAAATATTTTCATCTTAGCATTGCCTTTAGCCTGATTATTGGTGGCGCTTTTGGCAATGTGATTGATCGCTTACAAAATGGTGGGGTCACCGATTTTATCGATTTTCATATTGCAGGCTACCACTGGCCGGCCTTTAATTTGGCTGATAGTGCTATTTTTCTTGGAGTGATGATTTTACTTGCTTGCGAAATTTTTTTTAAAAAAAAGTAAATTATGATAAAAACTTGCTATTTTAAAAATATTGCCATAATATTTTCTTTGGTATTAGTTTTTGTTTTGACGGGTTGTGTCAAAACAAAGGTTAATCCGTTGCTTATGCCACCTGGTTTTTCTGATTTACCAATCGCCGAAACATCAGAAAAATAAATTAACAATTTTTAAAAATTTTTATGCTTAATTTTATCTCTACAGCTGTTGCCCAAGAAGCAACTAATAATGCTTCTGCTGGTTTTTCTTTCATTAATTTTGTGCCTATTGTTCTTATTTTTGTGGTATTTTATTTTTTTATCATACGTCCGCAAAGCAAAAAAATGCAAGAACATAAGCAAATGCTAGATGGCCTTAAAGTTGGGGCAAAAGTAATCACCAACAGTGGTATTATTGGCAAAATTAAGCAAATCAAAGAGCAAGAAATAACCCTAGAAATCGCCGAAAATATCGAAATTATTATTTTAAGAGACTATATTTTACAGCCAAAAGATAAAGTCGAAGTAGCTGTGCAAAATGTAAAAGAAAACAAAAAATCACAAAAAAATCAAAATAAAAAATAGTTTATGCTAATTTTTTCTAAACTTAAAATAACCATAATTTGCTTTTTTGCTCTGTTGGCATTTTATCTTGCTTTGCCAACTTTTTTGCAAAAAAAATTAAATCAAAATATCGATAATCAGTCAAAAATATTAAAAATTTTTGCCAATGGAGCCAAGGCAAACTTGGGCCTAGATCTGCAAGGCGGTGCGCAAATTTTATTAGAAGTTGACGATAAAAGCTATTTACAAGAACAGCTTGAAAACATTTTGGTCGATCTCAAAAACGAATTTTATCAAGAGCAGTTCGCTATTTTACCGGTTTTATCGAGCAACGAAATTGTTTTTTATAATCAAAGCAATTATGATAACAAGAAAATTAAAAAAATCATTAACAAAGTCGCACCAAACCTAGATTTTAAACAAGAAGACAGTGCTTTTAAAATGTTTTTCTCCGATGCCGAAATCAGCAAAATCAAAAAAAAGCTCGGCGAGCAATCTATCGAAATAGTTCGGCGTCGAATCGATGAAAATGGCACAAAAGAGCCGGCCATTATGATGCAAGGTCAGAACCGTATTTTATTGCAAGTGCCAGGCATTGAAAATAATCAGCAACTAAAACAAGTTTTAGGCAAAACCGCCAAACTTACTTTTCATTTGCTTGCAGAAGATAATCATTACGATTCTTTTCAGGTCAACGATGCTAGTGGCAGAGTTTATAACTTGCAAAGCACTGCTATCATTACAGGAGATATGCTCGAAAATGCCACCGCCACCTACCACGAAGGCAAGCCAGCCGTTTCGTTTAGTTTCAACAAAATTGGTGCACAAAAATTTGCCGACATCACCAAAAAAAATCTAGGCAAAATTTTTGCCGTGGTGCTAGACAACAAAATCGTCACCGCCCCTGTTATTAATAGCCCAATTACTAATGGTTCTGGGGTTATTTCTGGTTCTTTTTCTACCGAAGAAGCCAATCAAGTTGCCTTGTTGCTTCGTGCTGGTGCCTTGCCAACTCCTCTTAATATTATTGAGGAAAGAGTTATCGGCCCATCTTTGGGGCTTGATTCAATTCGCAATGGCAAAATTTCTGCTATAGCGGGTGTTGTTTTGGTGGCAATTTTTATGGTGGTATTTTATGGTATTTTTGGTGTTTTTGCCAACATTGCTCTTTTGGTTAATCTTGCCATTATTATTGCAGTGCTAGCCCTTCTTGGTGGCACTCTTACTTTGCCTGGCATTGCTGGCATTATTCTTACTATCGGTATGTCGGTTGATGCCAATGTGTTGATATTTGAAAGAATAAAAGAAGAGCTAAACAATAAAAAATCGGTTTTTGTTGCGGTTGAACAGGGTTTTAGCCAGGCATATCGCACCATTCTTGATTCTAACATCACCACCCTTATTATTACTTTCTTTTTATATAATTTTGGCAACGGCTCAATTAAAGGGTTTGCCATTACTCTTTCTATTGGCATTATGTCTTCAATGTTTACTGCGGTTTTATTGACAAGAATGTTGATTGCTCTATGGTTGCGAAAATATAAACCACAAAAACTAGCTCTCAATTAATGCTTTACCATTGCTTGTGTTTGTTAATTTTTAATCTTGTTTTTTCTTCTGTTGTTTTTGCTGGCAATAAAAATTCTAACCGCACTATTTTAAAAGCAAATAGCATTGTGGGTAATAAAAATAGCAAAAAACTCACCGCCACTGGCAATGTTGAGGCCATAAACCCTCCTTATTCATTAAAAGCCGATGATGCAGAATACGAAAATAAAACTATTTCTGCTTTTGGCAAAGTAATTATCAATAATTTAGAAGCAGGCAAGGTTTTTGCCAAGCAAGCCAAAGTTTCGGATGATTTTAAAACTGGAGTTTTTGATTCTGCGAAAATTCTTTTTAACGACGGCTCTTATATTTTTTCTTCACAAATTAATCGACAAGCAAACGACATCACCAATTTAAAGGAAGTGATTTTTTCTATTTGTCCTAATGCAGAAATCGCTCAAGATAATGATTTGGCGGGCAAAATAGCCAATTTAATTACCATAAAAAGCAATGTCGCCAGCATAAATCGTCAAAAAAATTCTTTTACCGCCGAGCGAGCGAATTTTTATTTTTATAAAATTCCATTCTTGCATATGCCATATTTAAAAGCCCCTCTGCCACCCAAAAAAAGACAAAGCGGTTTTTTGCCTCCAAGTTATAGTCGTAATTCTAATTTTGGTTTTGGCTTGAAATTGCCTTATTATCTCGACATATCGCCAAGTGCAGATTTAACTATTTCTCCTACCTATTATTTTGATTCTCAGCAAATTTTACTTGATCAGCAACTTCGCCAAATCACTACTTATGGCAAATATCAAGCAAATTTAGAGCTCGCCAACAACAATGTTGTTTCTTTTAACGATAGAGTGGTGGTTGACAGAACCAACAAAAAAATTCGCTGGAATGTTGCTGGTAAAGGAGATTTTGATTTTACTCACAATTCTGGCATAAGTTTTAATGGCAATTATATTTCTGACAGAAATTTTTTGCGAGATTATCATTTTAATTATTTGCCTTATACTAATTCTAGTTTAACCGCTAATTACATCACCAAAGATACTTATTTTGGCATTAAAACCAGCAAATTTCAAGAGTTAGAAAATGCTAATCTCGAAAAATCTGCTCCGTTTGTTTTGCCAAAAATTGAGTTTTTTACCAAAAGTAAGCCTTTTTTTGCCAAAGAACAAATCGCACTGGCAATTGATAGCACTTCTATTCAAAGAAATCAAGGCTTGCAATATCACAGGCTAAGCACTTCTCCGCAAGTAAAATTACCCTTTAATTTGGCCGGTAATTTATTTGAATTTAGCACGAAAATTACTAACGATTTTTATTGGCTTAACGATGCCAGTAGACAAACAAATTATTCTAACCATCAAACTAATTTAAAAACCGAAAATTCTTTTAGCTGGAGCTTGCCACTGCGTAAAGAATTGCAAAAAAACACCATAACTTTAGAGCCAATAATTAAAATTACCGCCAGTTCTTTTAGGGTAAGCAATGCAAAAATTGTCAATCAAGATAGTAATAATTCCGAAATTACTATCGGTAATTTGTTTTCTAACAACCGTATCGCTGGATTCGATAGAAACGAAGCCGGCAAAAGAATTAGCTATGGAATCAAGGCCTCTTCTTTTGGTCAAAGAGAGTTAGATTTGACTTTGGGGCAATCTTTTTTATTGAGCAACAAAGAGCAAGATGTAAAAATAAGGGGCTTTAACAATAGCAATAAATCTAATATTGTTGGGCAAATTGCTATGGCGAAAAATAAATATTTTAATTTTACTTATAATTTTCAATTACAAGAATCAAATTTAAGAAACGATGTTAATCAGCTAAATACTTATTTAAATTATCAAAATTTTTTCTTTAATAACGAATTTCTGCTGATTCGCAAAAATGCTACCAATCAAAATAAAATCTCACAATTTAACACTGTTGTTGGTTTTCAGCGAAAAAAATGGCAGTTTCAAATTAATTTTATCGAAGATCTTGTTTTAAAAAGGGTGATACAAAGAGGATTTAGCATTATTAATAACGGTTGCTGTATTGATTTTGGCTTTTCGATGACAGAAAGTAATCAAAGTAATTTAGTGAAACCGCAACGAACTTTTAGTTTAAGTATTGCTTTTAAAAATTTGTAAATTTTTAGAAAGGGTCGTAAGAGTTGGTGCCTTTATAATAAAATCTGTTTCGGCAAACATTGCATTTTGAGGTTTTGGCAAGAAAAAGCTCGATTGCTCTTGGCTCTTTTAAGCAAATAAAATAGGCGGTTCCTTGCAGGGCGGGCATTAAAACCAATAATATTTTAAAACTATTGGTTAAAACATATGCCAAAAGACAGGTCATAATGTTTAAAACCGTAAAAACATAACTCGCTCCAAACAACATTGGTGGCCTAGTGAGCCCCAAAAATAAAGAATCTGTGCCAATACTGCCCGACATAAAAAAATTAATTAGTTGACAATTACTTGCTTAAATCTAACATATATATTTATAAAAAACAACTAATTTTTTAATATTTTATGTCATTTATCGCTAATTCATTAAGCAATATCAAGCCATCGCCAACTATTGCAGTTTCTACTAAGGCCGCCGAGTTGCAAGCTATGGGCAAAAACATTATTTCTCTTGGTATGGGCGAGCCAGATTTTGACACTCCTCAAAACATTAAACAGGCCGCCATCAATGCAATCAATGCAGGCAAAACCAAATATACCGCGGTCGATGGCACCAAAGAATTAAAGCAAGCCATTTGTGAAAAATTGTTGCGAGAAAATAATTTGGTATATTCACTAAGCGAAATTTCGGTAAGCACTGGGGCAAAACAGGTTATTTACAATGCTTTACTTGCTACTCTTAACCCGCTTGACGAGGTGATTATTCCAGCTCCTTATTGGGTTTCTTACCCCGATATGGTTTTGTTGGGTGGCGGAGTGCCAGTGGTGGTTGATTCTTCTGCCGAAAATAATTTTAAAATCACTCCTAGCGATTTGGAGAAAAAAATTACCAACAAAACAAAATGGCTAATTTTAAATTCGCCAAGCAATCCAACTGGTTCTTGCTATTCTGCTTCTGAGCTACAAGCCTTGGCAGAAGTTTTGTTAAAGCATCCGCAAGTTCACATTTTAAGCGACGACATCTACGAGCACTTGGTTTTTGACGAAACTCAGTTTGCAACCATCGCCAGTGTTGAGCCAAAATTAAAAGATCGCACTTTACTTGTTAACGGTGTTTCAAAAAGTTATGCTATGACAGGTTGGCGAATTGGCTACGGAGCTGGTCCAGCAAAATTAATTAAAGCAATGGCAATCATTCAATCGCAAAGCACTTCTTGCCCAAGTTCTATCGGTCAAGCGGCCGCCACAGAAGCCCTAAACGGCACTCAAGAATTTATCAAACCAAATGCCAAATTATTTGAAAATAGAAGAAACCTAGTTGTTAAAATGCTCAACAGCATAGATGGCATTGATTGCAACACTCCTAACGGGGCTTTTTATGTGTTTCCTTCTTGTCGTGGCCTATATAACAAAACTACCCCACAAGGTTTGGTTATTAAAAACGATAGCGATTTTGCTTCATATTTACTTGAAGAAGCCTTGGTGGCGGTGGTGCCAGGAGTGGCTTTTGGAGCCGAAGGTTTTTTTAGAATATCCTATGCCGCTAGCGACCAATTTTTGATTGATGCAATGCAAAGAATTATCAATGCTTGCTTGAAATTAAAATAATTATTATGATTTTAGTGGTTGATATTGGCAACACCAATATCGTTTTTGGCTTATACCTAGATAAAACTTTATTGCACAAATGGCGAATTAATTCTGATTTGCAAAAAACTGCCAACGATTATGCCATCGACATTATTGAGCTGTGCTTGCATCATCACATCGATTGCTTGCAAATTAATGGTGGCATTATTTCTTCGGTGGTGCCTAGTTTAACTAGCAAAATAGAAGAGGCAATCAAAAAACTCGGCAGTTCGCAACTTTCTGAAAAAATTTTCTTACTTGCCAATTTATTGCCAAAATTAAATATCGATATTCAAGTTAGCAACAAGGCAGAAGTGGGGCAAGATAGGCTGGTAAATGCCATTGCCGGCTACCACAAGTTTGGTGGTAATCTTATTATTATCGATTTTGGCACTGCCACAACTTTTGATGTGGTTGGCAACAACGGCGAATATCTTGGTGGCATTATTGTTTGCGGGGTCAATTCGGCACTAAAATCTTTACACGAAAACACCGCCCAACTGCCTAAAATAAGCATCAAGCCTCAAAAAAAAGTGATTGGCAAAAATACTTTTGAAGCCATGAATTCTGGCTCTTATTTTGGCAATATTGCTCTGGTTAATGGTTTAGTTCTGCAAATAGAGCAAGAACTAAACATCAATGCTACCAAAATCATTACAGGCGGTATGGCAGAAATTTTTAAAGAGGTCTGGCAAAACACATATCACTATCAACCAAACCTTATTTTAGAAGGTCTTAAAATAATTTTTGATAAACAATAATTTATGTCATTTACCCAAAAACTTAGTGCAATTGTTAATAAATTTATTGAATTAGAGCAAAAACTACTTAATCCTTCTGCTCTGGGCAATTCTTTTGCCAAGCTCTCTAAAGAGCATTCCGATATGACAGAAGTGGTTGGTTTAATTAGACAATATCAAAAATCTCAACAAGAGTTGCAAGATATTTCGGTTTTGCTTTCTGGCGAAAAGCCCGACAAAGAAATGCAAGATATGCTGGTTGAAGAGCAATATGCTATTCAAAAAATTTTACCCGATCTCGAACAGCAAATAAAAATCGCTCTTTTGCCTAAAGATTCTGCCGACGAAAAAAATGCTATTTTAGAGGTAAGGGCGGGCACTGGCGGTGAAGAGGCCGCCCTTTTTGCCTATAAATTATTTTCTATGTATCATAAATATGCCGAAAGAAATCGTTGGAAATTTGAAATTTTATCAATATCAGATACTGGCCTGGGTGGCTACAAAGAGGCTTCGGCAATCATTTCGGGCAAAGGAGTTTTCGCTCGATTAAAGTTTGAATCCGGGGTGCATAGAGTGCAACGAGTTCCAGAAACCGAAAATTCTGGGCGAATACACACCTCGGCGGCCACTATTGCCGTTTTGCCCGAAGCCGAAGATGTTGACATTCATATTGCCGAAAAAGATTTAAGAATCGATGTTTTTCGCTCTTCTGGTCCGGGCGGGCAATCGGTTAACACCACCGATTCGGCTGTGCGAATCACTCACTTGCCAACAGGGGTTTCGGTTTCGATGCAAGACGAAAAATCGCAAATCAAAAACCGCGAAAAAGCTATGAAGGTTTTGCGATCTAGGCTTTACGAAGCCGAAAGAGAAAGGCTCGAAAAAGAACGATCGCTCGAAAGAAAAGAGCAGGTTGGCACTGGCGATAGAAGCGAAAGAATTCGCACCTACAATTTTCCGCAAAGTCGTGTCACCGACCATCGCATTAACTTAACCGTTTATCGCCTCGAAGACATAATGTTAGGCGATCTCGACGAATTTATTCAGGGGCTTATTGCCGAAGATCAGGCAAAAAAATTATCAAACAGCGCGATATGATGTTATCCGCCAAAACAGCAAAAAAACTCAAACTTTGTGGCTTTACCGAGCCAACTAGTTTGCAAGTTGCCATTGATTGCGGGGTTGATTTTGTTGGTTTGGTTTTTGTGCCTAATTCTGTTAGAATGGTTAATGCAAAACAAGCCGATGTTTTGGCAAAAATTATTCCTGCCAATGTTGCTAAGGTGGCGGTGGTTAATGATTTATCTATACAATTTTTACAGTCAATTTGGCAGGCATACAAGCCAGATTTTTGGCAAATTCACGGCAATTTTGCTTTGCAAGATTTGCTGTTGTTAAAAACCCAATTTCCACAAACCAAAATTATTTCTGCTTTTAACTTGGCATCTCACAGCGATTTAGCCAAAATTAATACTTTTTCACAAGTAAGCGATTATTTTTTGCTCGATTCGGCTTCTTCTGGTGCTGGCAAAAATTTTAGTTGGCAGTGGCTTGAAAAAATACAACTCAATAAACCACTTATTTTAGCTGGTGGCATCAACTGTGGCAACCTTGCCGAAGCTTGCAAAGTGGCAGATATTCTTGATATTTCTTCTGGCATCGAAGAGCAACGAGGCATAAAATCGGCAATGCTCATCAGGCAAACCATCAATTTATTTCAAAACCTATGCAATCACAACCTTCGCTAGGCGATTTTATGCAACAACCAGCAGGTGTTGCAGGAGTAAAAAAAATTATTTTAGTTGCTTCGGCAAAAGGCGGGGTTGGCAAATCAACCGTGGCGGTTAATTTGGCAGTAAGTTTGGCTCAACAAGGCATTAATGTTGCCTTGGTTGATGCCGATATTTATGGCCCCTCGGTGCCTCATTTGTTAAACTTAACGACCAAGCCACAATTGCAAAACAATTTATTGTTGCCGTTGATTGCCTACGGCATCAAATGCATTTCGATCGGCTCTTTGATTGATGCTAATTCTGCAGGAGTGTGGCGCGGGCCGATGATAACCAAAATTTTATATCAATTAATCAGAAGTGTAAATTGGCAATTCGATGAAAAAAAAGTTGAGGTGATGATTGTTGATATGCCTCCTGGCACAGGCGATGTTTATTTGAGTATGGCAGAAAAGTTTCCGATTTTTGGGGTGATTGGTGTTTCCACTCCTCAGCAATTGGCGGTGATTGATCTGGTAAGATCTCTTGATTGTTTTGAAAAGTTAAAAATTAAAGTTTTAGGCTTGGTCGAAAATATGTCTTATTTGTTAAACAATCAACAAGAAAAACAATTTATTTTTGGCGAAAATAGCTTGCGACAATTGGCAAAACAGCAACAACTCAACATTTTGGCAGAAATTCCTATCGACCCCAACATCAATCTGGCTTGCGACCAGCAAATGCCGGTAACAATTAAATTTCCACAAACCATTGCTAGTCTTGCTTTTATGCAACTCGCATCTAATGTTATGTCATTGCTATAACCAAACTTCGATCTGAATTCCCCTTCTTGTAGAAGGGGTGGCACGAAGTGCCGGGGTAGTGTCGGCAAGTAGGGCTTCGGAGATTTGTGGCATGAATTACCATCGGCGATCCGTTTCCCAACACTACCTGCAGCACTTCGTGATAGCCAAATTTTGAATTACTGATCTTAAATTTTTATATAAAAAAAATGCCCGAAAACTTTTGCTTTCGGGCATTTTTTTACAAAAGATGAAGATGAAATCAGTTTGTTACTTAAAACATTCCGCCACCAGGCATACCAGCTGGAGCTGGGTGAGCATGGGCATTTTCTTCTTTTTGCTCAACAATAGCGCATTCGGTGGTGATAAATAAACCAGCAACCGAAGAGGCATCTTGTAAAGCAGTTCTAACTACTTTGGTTGGGTCGATAATGCCAGCTTTAAACATATCGCCATAAACATTATTTTGAGCATCATAACCATAGTTTTGTTCGTGCTTAGAAATAATTTCGTTAGCAACAACAGCTCCGTCAAAACCAGCATTTTCAGCAATTTGACGAACTGGGGCTTGAATAGCTTTTCTGATAATGTTAATACCAAAGTTTTGATCGTCGTTGGCTCCTTTTAATTTTGCTAAAACTCTGCCAGCAAAAATAAGGGCAGAACCACCGCCGGCAACAATGCCTTCTTGCATCGCAGCTCTTGTAGCGGCAACTGCATCGTCAACACGATCTTTCTTTTCTTTTACTTCGATTTCGGTAGCACCACCAACTTTAATAATGGCTACACCGCCAGAAAGTTTAGCAAGTCTTTCTTGAAGTTTTTCTTTGTCGTAATCAGAAGTGGTTTCTTCGATTTGGGCTTTGATGGCTTTGCAACGAGCTTTAACATCAGAGCTTTCGCCAGCTCCATCAACAATAGTTGTGTTTTCTTTGTCGATGATAATTCTTTTGGCTTGTCCTAATTGTTGTAAAGTTACAGATTCTAGCTTCATGCCGAGATCTTCAGAAATTAACTGACCGCCAGTTAAAACTGAGATATCTTCAAGAATTGCTTTTCTTCTGTCGCCAAAACCAGGAGCTTTTACAGCGGCAATTTTTAAACCGCCTCTTAATTTATTTACCACCAAGGCTGCCAAGGCTTCGCCTTCAACATCTTCGGCAATAATTAAAAGTGGTCTACCAGATTGCACAACTGCTTCAAGAACAGGAACCATTGGTTGCAAATTGGTGATTTTTTTCTCAAATAGTAAGATGAAAGGATTTTCCATTTCAACTATCATTTTTTCGGCATTGGTTACAAAATATGGAGAAAGATAACCACGATCAAAGCTCATGCCTTCGACCACATTTACTTCGAACTCTAAACCTTTGGCTTCTTCAACTGTAATTGGGCTTTCTGCACCAACTTTTTGCACAGCTTCGGCAATTTTTTGACCAACTAAAATATCGCCGTTTGCAGAAATTGTTGCAACTTGAGCGATTTCTTCTTGGTTGCTAACTTTTTTACTCATTTTGGTGAGTTCTTCGACAATTGCAGAAACCGCAATGTCTATGCCTCTTTTGAGATCCATTGGATTGATGCCTGCTGCCACAGATTTGATGCCTTCATGAATGATTGATTCTGCTAGCACGATAGAAGTTGTGGTGCCGTCGCCTGCAACATCGTTGGTTCTAGAAGCGACTTCTTTAATCATTTGAGCACCAAGATTTTCGAATTTATTAGATAATTCGATTTCTTTAGCAACGGTTACACCGTCTTTGGTGGTTCTAGGGGCGCCAAAAGATTTTTCGATAACCACCGTTCTGCCCTTAGGCCCGAGGGTTACTTTTACTGCCTTTGCTAGCTTTTCTGCACCTTTAGCCATTTTTTTTCTTGCTTCGGTGCCGTATGATAATTTTTTAGCCATTTTTATTTAAAATTGAATTGATAATTATTTTTTGTTAACAATTGCTAAAATATCTGATTCTTTCACGATAAGATATTCTTTGCCATTAACTTTTATTTCGGTGCCACCCCATTTAGTAAACAAAACGATATCATTTTTTTTAACATCAAGAGGAATTCTTTTGCCATGGTCATCGCGGTTGCCTTCGCCAACTGCAATAACTTTGCCTTCGGCTGGTTTTTCTTTGGCGGTGTCTGGAATGATGATGCCACCGGCAGTTTTGCTTTCGGCTTCGATTCTTTCGACCAGAACATGATTATGTAAAGGAGTTATTTCCATAATTTTGTTTAATTTTAAATATTGATAAGGTAATATTATGTTTTTTTTGCTTAAACATTTATTGAAAAAATTAAGCAAAAAGCACATTAACAAGCTACAAGATAATTGCAAAAGAAAATCTTACAAGGGGTAAAAATAAAAAATCTATGATTAGTTTAATTTACGACTGCTCGGGGCTAAATTTTAGTGTTGGTTTATATCAAAATCAACAACTTATGTTTGGCAAAAAAACTACCGAATCGCACAAACATTCTGAAATTATGGTGGCAACCATTGACGATATGCTAAAACAACATAAATTGCATTATAAAGATCTTGATTTTGTTGCCACCACCAAGGGGCCGGGTAGTTTTACTGGGCTGAGAGTTGGTTTGGCTTTTTTAAAAACTTTGCAAATTTTAGCAAATATAAAAGTGATGGCGGTAGATAATTTTACTGCTTATGCCTATCATTATTATCAAAAAATTCAACAACAAAAATTTGCTAATCACAGCATTTTTGTTGCTCTTGATAGCGGAAATCAGCATGTTTATTTGTGCGGTTTTAATATTGTGCAAAATGGTTTTAACAAAAATTCTTGGCTAAAAAGTTTTAATTATGCTGATTTTGCTAGCTATTTGGCAGAAAATCAGCAAACAATATTTATTGGTAATGCTAAAAATTTACCAGAAAGTGCAAGGCAAGAAATATCGATAAATGCTTTGCAAGAGCTTTGTTTTTTGCAATATCGAGGTGTAAATGTTGGTTGTAATTTTGACGATAAAGCAGAAATTTTTTATAATATCGAAAATCTTTATTGAAAATGTTATTTTTTTCTTAAAAAACCTCTTGCAAAATAAAATTTATTTTTTAAAATATTTGCTCGGTCGGGAGTGTATCAGAATACAACAGCCTTTATTGGCGAATATGACTACACACGCTGGGTTTGCGTGGTGGTGGCTCCCGACTCTATATATTTTCCTCTTTATCTCACCTAACTTACTGAACTAACCTAATATATGACTAAAAAAATTACAGTTGCCTATGGCGATGGTATAGGCCCAGAAATTATGGAAAGTGCCTTGCTTGTGTTGCAAGGGGCCAAAGCTGATCTTAGTTTTAATTTTATTGAAGTTGGCAAAAAAATTTACGAGCAGGGCTATAATTCTGGCCTTACGAACGATTCTTGGCAAAAAATCAACGAAACTGGCATTATTTTTAAAGCTCCAATCACCACTCCGCAAGGCGGTGGCTATAAAAGCCTAAATGTTACTTTGCGAAAAAAACTTGGTTTATATGCCAATGTGAGGCCAGTTTCTTCTTTTTTTCCTTTTGTTGCAACTAAATTTCCTAAATTAGATGTGGTAATTATTCGAGAAAACGAAGAAGACTTATATGCTGGCATAGAGCATCGCCACACTCTTGATTCTTATCAATGCTTAAAGCTTATCACCAAAGAAGGGTGCGAAAAAATTATTCGTTATGCCTTTGAATATGCGGTTATCAACGGTCGAAAAAAAGTTTCTTGTTTTTCTAAAGACAACATAATGAAGCTTTCTGATGGTTTATTTCATAACACTTTTCAAGAAATTGCCAAACAATATCCGCAAATACAAACCGATCATTATATCATCGACATTGCTTGTGCCAAATTAGCCACTCGCCCAGAAAATTTTGATGTGATAGTTACTTTAAATTTGTATGGCGATATTATTTCTGATATTGTTGCCGAAATTTCTGGCTCGGTTGGCTTGGCCGGTTCTGCTAACATTGGTGCAAATTTTGCGATGTTTGAGGCAATACACGGTTCTGCTCCAGATATTGCTGGAAAAAACATTGCCAACCCAACTGGCTTAATTCAGGCTTCGGTGATGATGTTAAATCATTTAGGGCAACCGCAGGTGGCAAGTAAAATACAAAATGCCCTTTACAGAACAATAGAAGAGGGCATTCATACCGCAGATATTTATAATGCTAGCACTAGCACACAAAAAGTTTCAACCACTCAATTTACTAAGGCGGTGATTGCTAATTTAGGCAATGTTCCGCAACAACTAAATGTTGCTAATTTTCAGCCTGCAATCAAACGGGATATTGTAAAAAATAACGAAATTAAAACACCTTGCGAAACTTGTGCTTTAATAGGTTGCGATGTTTTTGTTAATTGGTCTGCTCAAAATATTGCTGTTTTGCTTGAAAAATTAGCCAATCTCAATAATTCTACTTTTGTTTTAAAAACCATTAGTGCTAAAGGTTTGGCTTTGTGGCCAAGTGATTATGTTGCCAGCCATATTTCTAGTGATTTTTTAATGCTTCGTTTTATGGGGCAGGGCATCACGGGTGCTTCTTCTACTCAAATTATTGACACTAATTTAGCTGTTTCAAATTCTGATATTTTGCAACTTTTACATTTTTTAATAGAAAAAAATATTGATTTTGTTAAAACTGAAAATCTATACTCTTTTAATAATATTGCTTGTTTCAGCTCTGGTCAAGGCGAGTAATAATATTGTTTCAATTAATAAGTTGAAATGATATATTAAAAAATAGATAAACTATTTAATTGCGCTATGAACATCACTGCTTTTCTTCGACAATTTATTTTAGATTACTCGCATTTTCAATTGCTGTTGGCTGTTGCTTCTTGTGTTGTTGCCCATGTTTTTTACATCTTTTTTAAAACTAGATTTTTTCTAAAAATTCTGGCAAGCAAACATATTCATCAATCAATCAAAAAATATTATTTACCGCTACTTTGGTTGGTTTGTAATTTTTTGGTTTTTATTCTTGTTGGCTTTTTTTATAATTTTTTCTATCAAGCTTCCTCTTTGCTTAATACGATTTCTAAATTATTGATAATTTTAATTATTGTTCGTTTTGTTAGAATCGCCATTGCCAGCTCCTTACTTTCTGGTTTGGTAATTATTTTGTTGGCAATTATATTTTTCTTGCACATTTTTAATATGCTTGATATGGTAATTTTTTATCTCGATCAGTTCGCCTTTAAGCTAGGTAAAATTAGAATATCTGTTTATTTAATTTTAAAAATTATCATTGTTTTGCTTTCGGTAATGTCTATCGCGGGCTTTTTAAGTAAAAAAATTAAAAACTATGTCGTCAACAATAAAACAATCAAAACCAACACCAAAAGCATTGTCAACAAATTTGTAGATATTGTTATTTATAGTGCTGTTTTTATCATTATTTTAAAAACATTTGGGGTCGATCTTACTGCTTTTGCCGTTATTGGCGGTGCGATCGGTGTGGGTATTGGTTTTGGCTTGCAAAAAATTGCCTCTAATTTTATTAGTGGTATTATTTTGTTATTTGAAAAATCAGTAGAGGTTGGCGATATTGTTGAGTTAGAAAATGGCAATATTTTTGGCACGGTAAAGCATTTTGGGGGTAGATATACCTTGGTTGAAGCTATGGACGGCAAAGAAATTATGATTCCTAACGAAGAATTTATCATCAACAAAGTAACCAACTGGACATATTCTAACAATAGAGCCAGAATTGAAATTATCGTGGGTGTTGCCTATGGTAGCGATTTGATAAAAGCCAAACAAATTATGTTAGAATGTGCGAAAGGGCACAAAAAATGCCTATCCTACCCAGAAGCAGAATGTTTTCTTACGGTTTTTGATGATTACGATATTAAATTTACCTTATATTTTTGGATTAACGATATTATTGACGGCAGGCTAGGTGCTAAAAGCGATGTGATGATTGCCGTTTATCAAAAATTAACCGCCAACAATATCGTTATTCCTGTTCCGCAAAGAGAAGTAAAAATAGTAAGCAAAATTTAGTATCTCTAAGACAGTTTTTGTTAGATTTTAAAAAAAAATTAAAATTTTCGATCCTTTATTTTATTGGCTTTACAGACATTTTTTAAAAAAAATAAAAAAATGTAAAAAAAACTTGTTGACATTTATGTTTTGCTTCTTTAAACTTTGCCTCCTAAATTGTTTTTAAATTGTTAAAAAATGTTGCAATAAACATTTATTTTTTCTATCTTATTTTAATAAAGTTGTTAAAAAACTTTTTAAAAAAAAGCAAAAATAGTTGTTGACTTATTAATTTAAGTGCTTCATAATTTATCAATCAAGTTTTTAATTTTAAAAACTTTCTACATCGTGAATATATGTTTAAAAAATTCTTTTTAGCTTAAATGCTAAAAAGTGACACAAAAAGAAAAATAAAGGCGGTAGTTGTTTTAAGACTACCTCTTTTAGGTCTATGTCAGATTCTAAATGAGTAAGTCAAGCAAATTCTCAACTTGAGAGTTTGATCCTGGCTCAGAACGAACGCTGGCGGTATGCTTAACACATGCAAGTCTAACGGGCTTTGGGGCAACTCAAAGTCAGTGGCAAACGGGTGAGTAATATAGAAGAATCTACCTAGCAGTAAGGAACAACCTTGAGAAATCAAGGCTAATACCATATATTACCGGTTCGCCGGGAAAGATTTATCGCTGTTAGATGAGCTTCTATCAGATTAGCTAGTTGGTGGGGTAATGGCCTACCAAGGCGATGATCTGTAGCTGGTCTGAGAGGATGATCAGCCACACTGGAACTGAGACACGGTCCAGACTCCTACGGGAGGCAGCAGTGGGGAATATTGGACAATGGGCGAAAGCCTGATCCAGCAATACCGCGTGGGTGATGAAGGTCTTCGGATTGTAAAGCCCTTTTAGTGGAGAAGATAATGACGGTATCCACAGAAAAAGCACCGGCAAACTTCGTGCCAGCAGCCGCGGTAATACGAAGGGTGCTAGCGTTGTTCGGAATCATTGGGCGTAAAGCGTACGTAGGCGGTTTAGTAAGTCGATTGTGAAAGCCCTGAGCTCAACTTAGGAACTGCAATCGAAACTGCTTTACTAGAGTTTGGTGGGGGATAGTGGAATTTCTAGTGTAGGGGTGAAATCCGTAGATATTAGAAGGAACATCAGTGGCGAAGGCGACTATCTACGCCAATACTGACGCTAAGGTACGAAAGCGTGGGGAGCAAACAGGATTAGATACCCTGGTAGTCCACGCAGTAAACGATGAGTGCTAGTTGTCGGGGTTAACCCCTCGGTGGCGAAGCTAACGCGTTAAGCACTCCGCCTGGGGAGTACGATCGCAAGATTAAAACTCAAAGGAATTGACGGGGACCCGCACAAGCAGTGGATCATGTGGTTTAATTCGATGCTACACGAAAAACCTTACCAACTCTTGAATCTAGATGATCGGTGCAGAGATGCACTTTTGGAGCAATCCACATCTAAGACAGGTGCTGCATGGCTGTCGTCAGCTCGTGTCGTGAGATGTTAGGTTAAGTCCTTCAACGAGCGCAACCCTCATCCTTATTTGCCATCAGTTTAGCTGGGAACTATAAGGAAACTGCCTGCGACAAGCAGGAGGAAGGTGGGGACGATGTCAAGTCATCATGGCCCTTATGGGTTGGGCTACACACATGATACAATGGTGGTTACAACGGGAAGCGAAAGAGCAATCTGGAGCAAATCCTTTAAAAGCCATCTCAGTTCAGATTGAGGGCTGCAACTCGCCCTCATGAAGTTGGAATTGCTAGTAATCGTGGATCAGCATGCCACGGTGAATACGTTCTCGGGTCTTGTACACACTGCCCGTCAAGCCATGGAAGCTGTTTCTACCTGAATAGGGTGGGCTAACCGCAAGGAGGTAGCCCTACACGGTAGGAGGAGTGACTGGGGTTAAGTCGTAACAAGGTAGCAGTAGGGGAACCTGCGGCTGGATTACCTCCTTAAAAAAATAAGAAAAAGTCTTCGGATTTTTTCTCAAAACATAGCATTAATTTGCTATAAACAACACAAATTAAAACAACTACCGTCTTTGTTATTCTTTTTGATTTTTTAAACATATATCTCATGTCAAAAACACTCCTTCCAAATTATAAAAAATAACTTCTTTTTTCAAAAGAATTAATGCATAGTGCATATCGTTGATTAATTTTAAAGTTGAAATAGTATTAGCAAGCAAAACTCTTGCTGATTCTCGTTTTTTATAAAGAAGGAAATATTTGATAACTGCTTTTCGACACTACTAAGTACTGCCTATTTTTGCGAGTTAAATATAAAAGTACTCGATGTAAATTCCCCTTTTTTAGAAGGGGTGGATTTTTTTTGCCTTGGCAAAAAAAAGACGGGGTAGTGTTTTTCAGAAAATCGCAGATGCTTTTTTTAAACTAATTCCTACCGTGTGTTGCCGACACTACCCCGTCGACCTTCGGTCGCCACCCCTTCTGCACAAGGGGAATATCCGAGAGCTACTTGCAAACACTATCGCGGCTATATTTTGCTTGAAGCTTCTTTATATTGCAATCATAATTGCTTTGCTTAAAATAATATCATTTTTAATAAAAATCGCTTAATTTATGTCAGATCAAAAGACTGAACAGCCAAAAACATTTAAAGACAACGATCACGGCAATCTCAAAACTTTCGCTGATAATCTTGTAAAGTTAATAACAGCAGAAGCCACTGTTAACGAAGGAAGCGGGGTTATTAGCCTTGATGCCAAGTTTGGCATGGGCAAAACTCATTTTTTACAAATGTTTGAAACTCATTTAAAAAATCAAGAGTTTGAATGTTTCTTTATTGATGCTTGGAGAAATGATTTTTATCATTCGCCGCTTTTAACCATTATTTTTGAATTTATTAATTATTTTGATAAAAATAAAGAAGAAAATGAAAAAATAATAAAACAACTAAAAACAATTGCCACAATATCTGTTGGTACTGCGAGTTTTGTAATAAATAAAATTTCTCAAAAAATTGCAGGATTTGGTCATGAAGGCATTATTAATAATGCAAAAAAAATAGAAAAACAAAAAAAGCAAAAGGCTCGATAACAATTGAACAAATTTTAGAAAATTATCAACATAATAAACAATCATTAGAAGAGGCAAGAAGAGATCTCGTAGCATACATAAAAAATTTAAAAAAACCTTTGATAATTTTGGTTGACGAGTTAGATCGAGCAAGGCCAAACTATGCTGTTGAGTTTTTGGAATCTTTAAAGCATTTTTTTGATGTGAAAAATATCGTTTTTGTGCTAGCAGTAAATAGAGAACAAATAGAAAAGTCGGTAAAATGTTTGTATGGAGAGCTTGATTTTAATGAATATTACCGAAAATTCGCCACCAGCAACATTTCTTTGCCTTATTTTCTTGGTGATTCTCAAGAATATATTACAAAAAAATTTACGGAAATATCATCTAAGTTGGAAAATAAATTTTCATTAGATTATTCTTCTTTGAATTATTTTATTCTTGTTTTTAAATTATCGCCCCGCCAGATTAATGAATTTTTGAAAATATTTTTGTATATGAGGAATAATAGTAGCGAAATGATGCTTGCAATTTGTCTGCATATCAAAGATCCAAAAGAAACAAAACGAATAGCCGAGGGAAATTATTCGTGGAATGATTTTGAACGATTAGCTGAAAACAATCAAAATCCGCAAGATGATATTATTAAACAAGATGTTAAAAAAATACTGGTGAAATATGAAGATTGTCTAAAAGACGGTCAATTTTCCTTATTACAAAAATATGCAAAAGATATATTGAATGTGCAAAATATGATTTCATTTTTATAAAGAAATGCAAAAAATAACTTGCAAAAGAAAATACTGGGTTTATAATTTTAGTTATATTTTTTAATTATCAAATATTTAACAAAACTATGATAAAACTTCGCTTATCACGCGGTGGCAGAAAAAACCTACCTTTTTACCAAATTTTAGCCACTAACAACACCTCTCCAAGAGATTCTAAATTTTTAGAAAAAATCGGCACTTATAATCCAATTTTAGCCGACAACAACACTCAAAAGCTGGTTGTTGATAAAGAAAGAGCCGAATATTGGCTTTCTGTTGGTGCTCAACCCACCGAAAAAGTAGCTAAATTTCTAATCAATCTTGGTGTAAAAGGTGCCGAAAAATATAAGCCAACTTTTGTTCCCAAAGCAAAAGGCTCTAATTTAAAAAAGAAAGCTCAAGAAAAATTAGCTAAACAACAAGCTTCTAACTAGTTTTGTCTGTTTTAATTTTTCTTATTCCCATCACTTTGCTTCTTGGTTTTGTTGGTTTGCTTGCCTTTTTATGGTGCATTAAAACCAATCAATACCAAGATTTAAAAGGTGATTCTGCTCGAATTTTGTTTGATAATCAAGACGAGCAAAAAAAATAAAAACCAAAATTAATAAAAATGCTACACCAAAGCAATAAAATTAACAGATTTTTTCTTTACCTATTTTTAACTATTTTGTGCTTGTTGCCTACACTTAGTAGCAATCATAGCCTAGTTCATGGCATCAATCAGCATTCTCAGCGACAATATTTTTCTTCGGATCAAAAACCACAATTTCTTGATATCAACAATTCGCATTCTCAACATTGGCATTTTTGTTTGTTGTGTAGCTTTTGGCAACAAAATAAAATTGTAGCAACCTTTTGTTTTTTTGCTGCTTTTCTTGCCTTTGTTTTATGCTTTTTTATTGATAAAAAACATCTTTTTTCTTTCACTTCTGTTGTCTGTAATTTTTTTAAAACCGGCCCGCCCTGTTTGGTATAATACCATTTCCACTAATTAAAGCCGCACTTTGATCTAAATTCCCCTTCTGTAGAAGGGGTGGCGACCGCAAGGTCGACGGGGTAGTGTCGGGAGACGATCGCTGATGATATTTCAAGGGAATCCTACCGTGTTTCACAACACTACCCCGTCGGTCTTCGACCACCACCCCTTCGTTAGTGCAGGGAATTCAGATCGAGATCTGCTTACCACCCCGCGCCAAAAAAAGGAGAATTTGCTCCCAGTGCTCGATTAAATTTCCCCTCTGCAACCAAGTGGAATTTAGATTATTTTTAAAAAATTAATTACCAAACAAATGAAAATTATTTCTACTATTTTATGTTTTAGCTTATTTGCTTTTTCAGCGATGGCAAGCAATGCTAATCAACCAGAAACTTTGCAATATCAAGTTGTGTCAAGCAGGCTCAACAAGGCAAGATCAGATCTTTCGCCAAAAACTGGTAGCAGTTCTACTAGTTTTAGCCAGCAAGATATTGATAATTTACCACAAGGGCAGGCATCAAACCTAGCTTCGGTGCTGTTGAGGGCAAAAGGTGTCACTCAAGATTCTTACTCGCAACTACATGTCAGGGGCGATCATAGTAATTTGCAATATCGCATCAACGATGTGATAATTCCAGAAGGCATTAATGGTTTTGGCACAACTCTCGATGCCAGATTTGCTGAAACTATCGATCTGCACACTGGGGCATTGCCAGCTCAATATGGCTATCGAACTGCTGGGGTGGTGGAAATTAAAACCAAAAATCAGAGCAAAAATGCTTTTGGCGGATACTCTGAAACACAAGTTGGTTCAAATGAAAACTTGGGTTTTAACCAGCAATTTAGTGGCACCAACGACAAGTTAAATTATTTTGTAAGTGGCTCTTATTTGCAAAATAATCGTGGCATAGAATCGCCAACCTCGGCAAAAAAATCTATCAACAATGACACCAAGCAAGATAAATTTTTTCTTTACTCTTCTTATTTGTTAAGCGATACCAAAAAACTTAGTGTTATTGTTGCCAATGCTAGCAATCGCTTTCAAATTCCGACTTCTGCAAATTTGCAACCGGCATTTAATTTGCAAGGGCAAGTTGCCGATTCTTCGCAAGCAAGGCAAAATCAATACGAAAACAATAAATTTGTTGTGTTGGCTTTGCAAGAGGCTGTCAATTCTAGCTTAAATTATCAAGTATCGCTATTTAGTAGGCATAGTGGCTTAAAATTTAGAGGCGACAAAGTTCAAGACATTATGTTTAGCGGTGTGGCTTCTGACATCACGAAATCTAGTTTGGCAAGTGGTTTGCAAGGCGATGTTGGTTTTAAAATTGATGCTAAACACACTTTGCGGGCAGGTGTTTATTTTAACAACACCAGAATTTCTAATAATGAAAAAAATTGGGTTTTGCCAATCGATAACAGTGGCAATCAAACTGCTGATATTGCCAATTTAATTGCAAGAAAAAATCATAAAAATACGAATTTAGCCAGTTTTTATGCCCAAAACGAATATGAGTTAAATCGAGATTTAAAATTAAATTTTGGTGGCAGATTTGATCAGGTGCAAGGAGTGGTAAAAGATCGGCAGTTTAGCCCAAGGTTTGGTGCTGTTTATCAGTTAAACGAGCAAACCAAATTGCATGCAGGTTATGCTAAATATTTGACCGCCCCCAAGGCAGAGTTGGCAACCGCTGTTAATGCTGGCGATTTTGTTGATACTAGCAATGCTTTTGAAAACTTGCAAAACGGCAAAATTAAAAGTGAAAGAACCGATTATTACGATGTTGGTTTGGTTTATAAAGCCAATCAAAATCTCAATTTTGGGGCAGGTGCCTACTATAAAGACATCAAAAATATGCTAGACGAAGGGCAGTTTGGCAATGCTTTAATTTTTCAACCTTTCAATTATGCCAAAGCAAAAAGTTATGGTTTAGAATTTACTACTAATTATCAAACCAAAACTTGGCAAAATTATGTTAATTTGGCTTGGCAACAATCGCATGCTTATAACTTAAATTCGGCACAATATTTGCATGAAACAGCCGAAATTGCTTATACTCAAAAAGGTATCAGGCCAGATCACGACCAAAGAATTACTGCTTCGGCTGGCTCTGCCTATAATTTTGTTGCAATCAAAACTAGGCTTGGTGGCGATGTGTTGTTTGGTAGCGGGTTAAGAAGGGGCGAAGCGAATACTCAAAAAATGCCTAGCCACACTCAATTTAACTTGTTTGCAACCAAACAAATTCAGCAGTGGCAATTAAGATTGGCTCTTAACAATGTTTTTGATCGCTCTTATGCTCTAAGAGACGGCAGTGGCATTGGCATTAAAGCTTCTCAATTTGCCAACAGAAGAACTGCTACTTTATTTGCTAGTTATGAGTTTTAAAAAACTTACTTTTTAGAAAAATAAACACTCCTGCATCTATTTTCGGGAGTGTTTATAAGCAAAACATCCTTTCAGTTTTGTATTTTTCTTTCGAAACAAGGGGTTTTAACCTCTTGTAAAGCATAAATTCAATATGCCAAAGCCTCTTGTTTTAAAAGAAAAAACAGCGATTTCTAACTTTATTTTTACGATATGACACCTTCATCTTGCAGAGAATCTTGCAATCATCATCACCTTCCTTCCCGATATCCTTTTTTAGGTAATTATCCAGGAACAGATGCAATAACTAATCCAGTTAATTTTTTGCGATATCCTGCAAATGCTGGGCAATTATCTAGGGCTACTTTTTCTGGAGTGAGAGCGGTTATGGTGTTAAGTGGAGCTAGTTTTTCTGCAGTGCTTCCAATTGTTTCTAGCGTTTTTGCTGTTGCTTCTTTGCCTATGTATTTGATAAATAATTTTACTCATGCAATCATTAAATATACAGAACAACAAGGGTCTTTACGAAGCTATGCCGATGTTGCCAAACAACAACAGCAAGACAAAAATCATCGCCATCATCATTTTTCTGAACCAATTCAAGCACCGTTTCATTTGCCAGATAGTGGTTATCGTTATATGGCAGAAAAATTTACCCCGCAAAATCCGCAAAATTTAGCAAAATTAAAAACCTGTTTATTTTATGGCAATTTGGCACTTTCTACAACTATTACTGCTTTAGGAGTTGTTGCTTTGGTTGGCGGAGCTGGCGCAGTTGCCACAACTCCTGTTGGTTGGGGCTTGATTGGTTTGTCGGCGGTTTCTGCTGTAACTTTTGTTGGTTATAGTGCAGTTAAAAATAAATACACTACTTTGTCAAGGCAGGCATATCAAGAAGTTTTGTATTTAAATTCTGAAACACAAGAACAGAATAAAAATATTTCAGATCTTTGTCAACAATATCAATTACAAGATCCGAAAAATGTTTTGTTGCCAAGCTTTTCTTCTTATCTAGGTTTAGATAAACCTAAAAAATTTATTAAGCATTTCACAACAAAGAGAGATTCTTTGCAAGGAAAACCAACAACTGTTTCTGAGGTTTTGCTAAATTCTGCTTTGCTTAATTTTGTAGCAACAAGCAATCTTGAGGAGCAAGAAAAAAAAGATATAGTTGAAAAAGCACAAAAGAAATTCAAACCAAAAGATAATTTTTCTGGCAGTATAGAACATAAAATCGTTGATAGTAACGAATTTTTATATGAAATTGCAACTTTTTTAGCAAAACAAGAGGCTGAGAAGATAAAAGATAAATATTGTTGCGACATATCTGGTGATTTTGAAAAACATATTCCTCTGCAAAATGATGAGTTGCGAGCAGAAAATTCAAAAAACACATTCTCATCTCGGTATTGTGCCTTTTTTTCTGCATTTCGGCCAAAATCAAAAGAATATTACAACGAATATATTAAAGCTCAACAACGGCTTGCTTGTTATAGAATGGTGCAACAAGAATTGGCACCCAAAAATATTTATGGCCACGGTCACGGCCACGGTCACGGCCACGGTCACGGTCATGGTCACGGTCATGGTCACGATGATTGCGAACATGATGATGGTTGTTGTGGTGATCACGGTCATGGTCACAGTCACGGTCATAGTCAAGGCCATAGTCATGGCCATGGTTGTTGCGGTCGACAAGAATTTGTGAGGCCCGATAATATTGAGCAATTTAAATCGCAACTATCATCTTATGCTAATCCAAATTTATACAATGGCAATCGGTATTTAGATGTTTTAAATAAAAAGTTGTTTGGTAAAGGGGCTCAAGATTTTAAGCTTACTTTGAGAGGTATAAAAGAATTAACAAAAAAAACTGCCAAATCGGTTATGTCTCAAATTTTAGCAATAGCAAAAGAAGAAAATAAAATTCCTGATGAGTGTTTTATAACTCCAATTCCCAAAGCAATCACAAAGCCTTTAATATCGCAACCAATGCCAGTTATAGATAGTGCATCAATTGAGTCAAGAGAATGTTATTTTCCTTGTTAGGCCAACAACTCTAAGGCAAAGTGTAAAGATCCGCAAACCACAACCAAGCAGGGCTGTGGTTGCGGTTGAATATGTTGCAAAGCCGAGATGAGATTATTGGCATCGATGATGTTGAGGTTATGTTGTTTGCCAATGCTGGCAATGGTTTGGCTTGATTCGGGGTAGGGTTCTTTGCCAACTCTTATGGCAAGTAGTTGAAATTGTTTTAGTGCCAACAAAAACTCGGGCTTGCATTTGTTTTTGCTAAAACCGCACAACACAAATTTGCAATTGTCGGCAAAATCGTTTTGGCTGGCTAGCCAATCGGCCAAAGCCAAAGCCCCTCCTTGATTATGGGCTCCATCAAACCATAACTGGCTGTGTTTAGGCAAAAAAGCTAAAAGATGATTGTTGATTTTTTGCAAACGAGCAGGCCAAAAAACGGTGGCAATTGCCTTGGCTAAATGCTCATAAGTAAAATAAAAATCACGGCTAATTGCCATAATGCAAGCCAAACCGGCCGAAAAATTATCGTATTGATGTTTGCCAAGCAAACTTGGCTGGGGCAGTTGGGGCAAAATATTTTCTTGTTGCCAATAAAAATCAAAACTACCATCTGTATCGATGTTTATCTCAAAATCTTGCCCATAAAAATAGGTGAGACTTTCTAGTTTTTTAGCGACCTCGTTGATTGTTTGGTTGACCTCTGTTGCGGTTTGTTGAGCCACAATCAGCGGAGTGTTTTTTCTGGCAATGCAGGCTTTTTGCCAAGCAATTTCAAGCAAAGTGTTGCCTAAATATTCTTGATGATCGTGCGAGATAGAAGAAATGATGGTGGCAAGTTTTTGCTCTATAATGTTGGTGGCGTCAATTCGCCCGCCCATCCCGCACTCTACAATTAACACATCTGATTTACTTTGCGAAAAAGCTAAAAAACCAGCGATGGTAAAACTTTCCATAAAAGTGAGATCGTGATTTTGCCTGGCAAGCCGAACTTCTTCTAGAATGCTGTATAAATGATTGTTATCAATCATCTGCTGATTTAACACAATTCTTTCGTTGCAATGAAGCAGGTGCGGTGAAGTGTAGATGCTGGCATTATATTTTGCGACTTGAAAAATTTTTGCCAACAAAGCGGTAATTGAGCCTTTGCCGTTGGTGCCTGCAATATGAATAACTGGGGGCAGTTTGCAATGCGGGTTGCCGAGTTTGTTTAAAACGGGAAGCATTCTGGCAAAAACTGTTTCGTAGTTGATTTTTCTGTTGCCTAAGGTAGAGGGTATGGGCCAATGCGGTAAGTAGACCATAAATTAAAATAGCCAAGCAAATAAAGAAGTGGCGCACCCGAGAGGATTTGAACCCCTAACCTTCTGATCCGTAGTCAGATACTCTATCCAGTTGAGCTACGGGTGCCTAATGTTTTACAAAATTATAAAACAGCTAAAACAAAATTACAAGTGCCTTTTTTATAAAAAGTTGCTTGCAATAAGAATTATTTATCTTTAAAATTTACCAAAATAGAATAGGGCGATGTTGCATCCCAAATTATATTCTACTTTATTTGCCATTTTTTTGGTTGTAAAGGTTGAAAAATATGTTTTAATTTTGTTTTATTTCAATGAAAAAAATTCGTCAAATTGCTTCTGGCATAGCTTTAAAAATAATTGTTGGCCTTGTTATTTTAAGCTTTGTGGTTTTTGGTGTCGCTAGTTTTTTGTCGCAATCATCTGATATTTGGGCAATTAAAATTGGTGATAAAAAAATTTCCTATAAAAAAGTTCAGCAAGATATCGATAATTATCGCAATAATTTGTTAGCTTTAATAGAAAAAAATCCAGAACAGCAAGCTCAAATTGAGCAAATGCTAAAGCCAGAATATTTGCAACAACAAGTAGTAAATTCAATTATCACCAACAATGTGCAAGAGCAGTTTGCCAAAGATATTGGGGTTTTTGCCGATGAAAATCTTATTTATCAAGAAATTGTCAAGCAAAAAGTTTTTCATAATAAAGAAGGCAAATTCGATAAAAAATTATTTCAAAACTTTTTGCAAAATCAGCAATTAAGCGAGTCGGCCTATGTAAAAAATATCACCAGTCAAGTTGGCGGGCAGATAATTCAAAACAGCATCATTATGGCAAACCCAGTCAACAAAAATCTGGCTCTTGACCTATATTTGTTTGACCAAGACACCTTAGTTTATGATTTACTCGAGGTGAAAAGCGAAAATGTGCCAGTAAACAGCGAAGTTTCTGAAACTGAAATTAACGATTTATATCAAAAAAATCCGCAAGCCTATCAAACTCCCGAGTTAAGAAAGGTGCAATATGCTATTTTAGATAAAAAATTGGCCATCAGCGAAATTGCGGTAACCGAGCCAGAAATTGCCGACTATTATCAACAAAATCAACAATTATTTCAACTTCCCGAAACTCGCGATATTTATCATTTAATGTTTGACAGCAAAGAAAAAGCTAACAATTTTGTTGTTGAATTCAATAAAAAATCACCAGAAAATTCTCAGCAAAATTTTCTTGATTTAGCCAAATCGATTTCTGCCAAAAAACCAGAAGAAATCTCAATTTTAGGTGTGGCAAAAGGGCAAATTTTGCCAGAATTAGAAACAACAATTTTTGCTTTACAGCCAAATAAATTAAGCCATATTATCGAAAGTAAAGCTGGTTTCCATGTTGTTTTACTAAATCAAATTAACTCTCCTCAAACATTAGAGCTGTCTAAGGTTAAAGAGCAAATTAAACAAAAACTTCTTGCCGAAAAACAAAATAAATCTTTCGCTAAATTGCTAAAAGAAATCAATGATTTTACCTTGATAAGCAAATCTTTCGATGATTTTGCCAAAAATTTTTCGCTAAAAATAGTTGATGTTAGCGAAAAAGTTGCTAAAAATCAAAAAACTCACAAAGAAACCGATTTTTTACCAAATTTTCTTAATCAAACATTTACCGCAAATCTTAATCAAATTAGCAAGCCAGTGCCTTTTGATGATAAGCAAGATAAATTTTATTTTGTGTTGGTAAAAGAAATCACTCAACCGCAACAACTTTCTTTGCAAGATGCAAAAGATTTGGTAAAAAACAACATTATTTCTGCTAAACAAGTTGCAGAATTGCCAACTTTTGCTAGCAATTTAGCCAAACAAATTGCTGAAAATCCCAGCTCTGTCGCTAATTTGGTGGCTAAATATAAAATCAAAATACAAAAAAATAATAACATAACCAGAAAAGATCTTAATCAGCTCGCCAACAATCAGCAAACCGAGGTTTTGCCGGTAATAAAACTGCTTACCGAATTGTTTTCTTTGCCGATAAATGCCGTAAGCAAGCCAGTAATGTTTGATAATAATGCATATTTTTTGGCAATGGTAAAAGAAAAAAAGCAAAGCTCTGTTAATCTTGATACTGTCACGGAGGCTAAAAAATATGCCATTGATTTGTTAAAATACGATTTATTTTTGTCTTACCAAAATTATCTTTTAAAAAATAAATATCCAATTACAACCAATAAAAATATTTTAGCAATAGAGTAAGGCACTGTTGCATCCCAAATTATATTTTACTTTATTTGCCATTTTTGGTATAAATTTCAGCTATTTTTAGCCTAATATGCTTAATATGAGGCTAAAAATAACTAAAATTTCTCCTCAAAACTAGCAAAAAATTAAAACAAATTTGGAATTCAACAGTGCCAATAAAGATTTTTTTTATATCATTTTATGTTTTCCAACTTAACTGCCAAGCCAGACGAAATCAATGTCGATTTAAATTTTAATATCGATGAAGATCAGTTTAATTTGCAGATCGAAACCAAAAAAACGGCAGTTTTGTATCGTTCTTTGGTGAGTCCTCTTGCTCCTTTGGTGATTTATCAAAAAATTTTACAAATCAGCGATGGCTACGATTTTTTATTAGAATCAAACGATGCCAATTCCGAAAAAGGTCGGTTCTCGGCAATAGGCTTAATGCCAGATAGAATATGGAAAGTCGAAAATAATGCATCTTTTATTAGTCATGATCTGAAAAATTTTACACCAGAAGCAGGAAAAAATGTTATAGAAAATTTTCGTGCTTTTGTTGATAAAGCAAAAATAAATTGGTCTTCGGTGGCAATAAAATATGACAAGCAAAGTCTACCTTCAATTTCGGCTGGAGTTTTTGGTTATTTTAGTTACGATTTTGCTAACATTGTTCATGATATTAAATTTTTTCATCAGCAACAAGATATTGTTAATATTCCAGACGGCATTTTTATGCGACCACAAATTTTAATTGTTTTTGATAATCAATTAAAAAAAACCATAATTTGTGCCCCCAGATATCAAGACACCGACTATTCTTATGGCGATTTGGCAGAAAAAATAAAATTAATCGAAACCGTGATGTTTGATACTTTATTTTTACAACAAGTTGCTATCGATTATTACAAAAAGCCAGAATTTGAGCATCATTTATCTAAGCAAAAATATTGCAAGTTGGTTGATATTGCTAAGCAATACATTACAGCTGGCGATGTTTTTCAAGTTTTGCCATCACAAAGAATTGTTGCTGATTTTCCTGCCCATATCGAAGAAATTGATTTTTATCAATCTCTAAAAGAAACCAATCCTTCGCCTTTTTTGTTTTATTTGCATTTTCCTAATTTTGTGCTTACTGGCTCAAGCCCTGAAATTATGGTGGCAGTAAACGAAGGTAAAATCACCATCAAGCCACTTGCTGGCACCAGAAAACGAGGGAGCAACGAAGAAGAAGATGTTAAAATTAGCCAAGAATTGCTTGCCGATCCCAAAGAAATAGCCGAACATTTAATGTTAATTGATTTAGGCAGGCACGATGTTGGCTCGGTTGCCGAAAATGGCTCGGTTGAGGTGGTAAAAAAAATGCAAATCGAATATTATTCGCATGTTATGCATATTTCTTCAACGGTAGAAGGCAGGCTAAAACAGGGTTGCGATGCAGTTGATGCCTTAATGGCGGGCTTTCCCGCAGGCACTGTGAGCGGTGCTCCAAAAATTCGAGCTATGGAAATTATTCAAGAACTCGAAGAAATAAAGCGATCTTTTTATTCTGGTTGTGTGGGTTTTTTTGCCAGCAACGGCAACATGGAAACCTGTATTACTTTGCGATCTGCTCTTATTAAAGATGGCAAAATTCATTTGCAAGCGGGGGCGGGAGTGGTTTTTGATTCGGTGCCAAAGCTAGAATATCAAGAATGTTTAAACAAAATGCAGGCTTTGATTAAGGCTTACGAAAATATTACTTAAATTATGCAATTTATCGATGAAGTAAAAATAAATGTCAAGGCAGGAAATGGTGGCAACGGAGCCTCTAGTTTTCGTCGAGAAAAATTTATTCCAAGAGGCGGTCCCGATGGTGGCGATGGTGGCAGGGGCGGTAGTGTGGTTTTTGTCTGTGTGCATAGCCTAAACACCCTAATTGATTTTCGTTTCAAGCAACATTTTTCTGCTAAAAGTGGCCAATCAGGCAGGGGAGCCAATCAAAATGGCTCTGCTGGCGAAGATTTGGTTTTATTGGTTCCGCTTGGCACTCAAGTTTTTTGCGAAGAAAGTGGTAATTTGCTTTACGACTTTACTGCTTACGATCAGCAATTTATAGTTGCCAAAGGCGGTAGAGGTGGTTTGGGCAATGTCAACTTTAAAAGCTCAACCAACAGGGCTCCAACTTTTGCTCAAAAAGGCGAGCTAGTAGCAGAAATGTGGGTGAGATTAGAGCTAAAACTGCTTTCTGATGTTGGTTTGGTGGGCTTGCCAAATGCAGGCAAATCTACTTTTTTATCAATCACCACAAGGGCTAAGCCAAAAATTGCCGACTATCCATTTACCACTCTAAAACCACAGCTAGGGGTTGCCTATATCGACGAACATGAATTTGTTATTGCTGATATTCCGGGGTTAATTGCCGATGCCAGCCAAGGCAAAGGTTTGGGCGACCGTTTTTTAAAACATATCGAAAGATGTGCTACTTTGTTGCATCTTATTGCTTGCGATAACCCTTCGGCGGTTGATTCTTATCAAACCATACGTCAAGAAATGCAAAATTATAATTCTCAATTAATGGAAAAATCCGAAATTGTGGTACTAACTAAGGCCGATTTATTGAGCGATTCTGAAATTAAAAAACAAACGAAAAAATTGCAAAAATTCTTTGACAAAAATAAAATTAATAGCAAAATTTTTGTGATTTCTGCCATAAGCAAAACCAATCTTGCTGAACTGTTAAGAGAAACTTATCAGCAAGTTGTCAATTTTAAAAAACAATGCTAAAAAATACCGCCCTTATCACGGGGGCAAGTAAAAGACTTGGTAGAGAAATGGCAATTTTTTTAGCCCAAAAAAACTACGATTTGGTTTTGCATTACAACACCGCCAAGCAAGAGGCTCTTAATTTGCAAGCCGAAATTATCAATAAATATTCGGTAAAATGTCATTTAGTTTCGTTTGATTTGCTTGATGCTAAGCAGGTCGAAAATTCTTCTAGCATTTTTGCTGATTTTTCTATTAATCTGCTTATCAACAATGCTTCAATTTTTTCAAAATCGCAATTTTTAGATCAGCAACAATGGCATCAACTTGCCGATAATTTAGGTATTCACCTTACTTCTCCTCTGGTTTTAGCCAAGCATTTTGCCTATCATTGTTTGCAAAAAAAACTGCCACAAGCAAAAATTATCAATATGCTCGACAAAAACATTGCCCGATACGACACTAGTTGCTTTTTTTATTTATTAAGCAAAAAATTTTTAGCAGAAGCCACTAAAATGCTTTCTTTAGAATTGGCCCCGCACATCAGAGTCAATGGCATTGCCCCTGGTTTTATATTAAGTTCGGTCAACGAAAGCAACCCGCAAGCAGAACAGGAAAAAATCGGCAAATTAATACCGCTCAAACACATTGGCAACCCAAGCAACATAACTTCTGCTCTCGATTTTTTGCTTACTAACAATTTTATTACAGGTCAAATTATTTTTGTTGATGGGGGGGCTTCGTTAAACCATGCCGGATAATCAAACTCCTGTTATGGCAATTATTGCTGGTCGAGGCAACTTGCCTTTGTTAATCATTGAAGAATGTCAAAAAAAACAACAAAAGTTTGTGTTGTTGCTGTTGGCAAGCGAAAATTACCAAACAGATTACAGTCAATATCAGCCAATTTACATCACCTATGGCGAAGTCGAAAAATTATTAGCCATTTTTGCCACTCATCAAGTAAAGCAGTTGGTGATGGCGGGTGCTGTTAACAAGCCGGCTTTTTCGCAGTTAAAAGTTGATAAAACTGGCAGTTTTTTGTTGGCAAAAATTTTGGCTAACAAAATTTTAGGTGACGATGCTGTTTTAAAAACGGTGATTAACTTTTTTTCACAACATCAAATCGAAGTGTTAAAAATAAGCCAAGTGCTCGATTGCTTAGCAAACAAGTTGGGGGTTTTAACTGTCAATCAGCCTTCGGCAGAAAATATGCTCGATATTGAGCTTGGCAAAACCGCCATCAAGCATTTTTCTAATTTTGATGTTGGGCAAGCGGTGGCGGTGGCTCAAAAACAAATTATTGCCGTTGAAGCGGTTGAAGGCACCGATGCCATGATTGCTCGATGTCAAAATCTAGATATCGGCTACAACAAGCAAGCAATTTTGGTGAAAATGGCAAAGCAAAAACAAAGTCAAAAGGCAGATTTACCAACCATCGGTCTTGATACTATTGCCAATTTAGCCAAAGCAGGTTTTGTGGGCTTGGCAATTGAGTTTAACAAAACCATTATTTTGCAAAAACACGAAACCATTGAGTTGGCAAATCGACTAGGCCTTTTTGTGGTGGTGATTCGTTAAAAACCGCTATTGATTTAAACTCAATAAATTTTTGAAAATAAACTGCTTATAAAATTGTTGTTAAATTATAAAAATGCTACCATTAGCCCTGCTTTTTCTCCTTCCCGTCCCTCTTCCAATCTTGGGAATGTTGTTTTTGTTTCGCGGTAAACTCTATAAAAAACCACAGCATTTGCTGATTAAATGTTGCATTAAATATAGCTGTATTTATAATGGCACTGTTGCATCCCAAATTGTATTTTACTTTATTTGCCATTTTTGGTATAAATTTCTGCTATTTTTAGCAATGATATAACTTTCAGTTGTGCTATCGCAACAACACGATATGTTCAATATGTGTCTAAAAATAGCCAAAATTTCTCCTCAAAACTAGCAAAAAATTAAAACAAATTTGGAATTCAACAGTGCCATAATGAGAATGGTATTACAAAAGCAGAAACATTAAAATTATGACTAATTTATTAGCAAAATTGCCTTGCGAGGTGCAAAAAATATTCACTATTTTTGGTGGCGATATTTGTTTAGTGGGCGGTGCCGTGCGAGATTTGTTGCTAAACAAAACCACCGCAGATTACGATTTTTGCTCGTTGCTTACCCCAAAACAAGTGCAAGAAAAACTGCATCAACACCACATCAAAAGCCTCGATATTAATGCAAAATATGGCACCATCATTGCTTTGACAGGCAATTATCAATTGCAAATAACCACCGCCAGAACCGAAAAAAATTTTGCCGGCAGGGCTTGTGAGGTTGAGTTTGGAAAAAGCAATTATCAGCAAGATGCAGGCAGAAGAGATTTTACTATCAATGCCTTGTATCTAAATTTTAGTGGCGAGGTGCTTGATTTTTATAATGGCAAGCAACATTTGGCAGAGCAAAAAATTGAATTTATTGGCGATGCCAAGGCAAGAATTTTTGAAGATCACCTACGAATTTTGCGATTTTTTCGTTTTAACATTTATTACAGCAATCATTATCAGCCCAAGCAATTAGAGGTTTGCTTACAATATTCTTCGCTACTTGGCAAAATTTCTAAACCCAGAATTCGTGAAGAGATGCTAAAAATTTTGCTGTCTTTTTATTATCGTCAGCCGATTTTTGTTTTTTTAAACGATTTGGCAGATTTCACAGGTTGGCGATTGCGAATTACGGTTTTGCAAAAAGTGGTTGCAAAAACCAAGCCCAAAGAAACCGATATTTTGCTTGCCTTGGCAGTGTTAGATGCCAATTTTGATCTCAACGAAATGGCGAAAATTTTGTGTCTCACAAGGGCGGAAAAAAAATTATTTTACCATCTGCAAAATCATAGAAAAATCTTGCAAAATCTCGATCAAAGCAATTTTGTGTGTCAATTAATTTTGGTGGCACTTAATTTTGAGGGCGATTATTTGCAAAAATTGTTGTTATTTTTGTGGGCGGAAAATATTTTATCCGATGCAGATTATCAAAAATTTCTGGCCGAAAGCAAGGTTTGGCAACAAAAAACTCTGCCAATAAGTGTTGAAGATTTAATGCAAATTGGAGTGCCAAAACAGCATTTAAGCCAATCTTTACAACAGCTTAAAAAAATTTGGGCAGAGCAAAATTTGCTGTCAAACAAAGAGCAACTGCTTGATTTGTTTATAAAATTCTAACTAAATTCCCCTTCTTTTGTTGCATAGGTGGCAAGCAGTGCTCGATCGGAATTCCCCTTCTGTAGAAGGGGTGCAAGCGATAGCGGGCTGAGTAGTGTTTGCAAGCAGATCTCGATCGGAATTCCCCTTCTGTAGAAGGGGTGGATTTTTTCATAAGCGATAGCTTATGAAAAAAGACGGGGTAGTGTCGGCAATACACGGCAGGATCTCTTCGAAAAAACATCGGCGATCGTCTCTCAACACTACCTTGGTCTTTTTTTGCTGTCGCAAAAAAATCCACCCCTTCTAAAAAAGGGGAATTTTGCCCCCAGTTCTGTTTGCCAACACTACCCCGTCGACCTTCGATCTTATACCAATCCCCCTTCCTTTGGTGCAAGGAATTGATCGATTAGAAAATTAAAATGACACTTGAATGATTTTTTAACTAAAAATAATAAGCGGCACCAACATTTACATGGGTCATGCCTTGTATTTTTCCAATAAGAAAATCGCCATTTCTATTTGTTTTTACATTAAGATGAGTATATTTTGCTTGTGTTCTTAATGCAAGATTTGGTAAAACAAAATATTCAAGACCTAAACCAACCGATGGAGCTAGTTTATTTGCCGATCCTTTAGTCTGTGTTTCTATTGAATAGTCTCCATCTATTGTGGATTCGGTAATGTGATTTTTTTCATTAATGTTTATTTTGTTATAGCTGGCACCAACGATAGCAAAAGCTAAAAAGTTATCACTTATTTTAACATATGGTTTGAAATCTAAGGCTATGGTTTTGGTTTTGATTTGATAATTTGTTTTATCCCATGTTTCGATTGTGTCGTCATCAATTGTGAACTCAATATTTGGATTATTTTTTTGTGTAGTTGAGCTTTGAGTGTAAGAAGCCTCGATTTTTAAAAAATCCAACACATCAACCCCAGCAAAAATAGAAGGATTAATTGAGTTATTTTTGTAATAATCTTTAGCTTTTATTCCGATATCATTATCACTTGTGTTAAGATTTAAATCTTGGAGCGAAGCATCAAGGCCTAGATAAAATTTTGTATCAGAAGCATAGGCAAAATTAGAGATAGCCACAAAAACAAAAATTGCTTTTGTGAAAGTGTTTTTTAAGTTTAACATTGTTAATTGAATTTATTTAATATATTTATATCAATTTTCATCTTTAAATTATGATGAAAGGTGATATTTTGTTTGTCGCCTTGAGGATTTGCTTAGTGTGTTTGTTTGGGTGACTGGGAGCTGATAACCTTTAAAGAAGGCGCAATGCGTTTAGAAGAATTTCTATAGCACTGCCTCCCAGTCATAATACAAACAAAATTAATTATTTATAAAAACAACTAAGAGACAGTTTTTTTATTTTCGATCTGATCTATCAACAGACCTCTTTATGAGTTATCAAGCTCGATGGCAAAATTTATAGCTCTAATCTAAAAATGCAAGAAAAATCATTTAAAATAACCGCAACTTTTAGAAACAACATACACCTTGAATTGTTAAGGTTATTTTTTTATATAATATTATACCATTTGTCATATTTAAAGGCATAAATAACTTTATCTTTATTAATTTTAATCTTTAATTTAAAACCTTGATTTATCTAGATAAACCTACGATTTTAAATTAAATTTAAAATTAAAAATAATCTCGTTCTTTATGCCTTTAAATATGATAAATGGTATTAGTGTCTGCTTATTTATAATTTTTAAAACAACCTTTAAAACAATCTTAATTTACATTTATATGAATCAAGAAAAATTTACCGACAAAGCTCAGCAAATGCTTGTCGATGCTCAAAAGATTGCTCTTAATTTTTCTCATCAAAAAATTTCGGTCGAACATCTTTTGCAAGCAATGTTGCAAGACGAAGATCGGCTGGTAGAAAAAATCATTGCTTTTTGCGATGGCAATATCAAAATGTTGCAACTAGAACTTGTTGATTTGTTAAAAAATATTTCGCAAGTAAGCGGGCAAAATGTCGCTCCTGGTCTGGCTGTTGAGCTGGCGAGAGTTTTGGCTTTGTGCGAAAAAATTGCCAATCAATATCAAGATCAATTTGTGTCGGTAGAAATTTTGTTGCAAGCCATGGCAGAAGATGCCAACAACAGTGTTGGCAAAGCTTTGAAAAATGCCGGAATTAGCCTTGTTGCTCTCAAAGAGGCGATTAAAAAAATGAGAAATGGCAAAAAGGTCGATTCTGCCTCTGCCGAAAGCACTTATCGTTCTCTTGAAAAATTTGCTCAAAATCTCACTTTACAAGCCAAAGAGGGAAAAATTGATCCTGTAATTGGTCGAGACGATGAAATCAGAAGGGCAATGCAGGTTTTGTCGAGAAGAACCAAAAATAATCCGGTGTTAATTGGGCATGCAGGGGTTGGCAAAACCGCCATTGTTGAGGGCTTGGCGAGCAGAATTGTCAACGGCGATGTGCCAGATAGTTTAAAAAATAAAAAAATTATGGCTCTTGATATGGGGGCATTAATTGCCGGAGCCAAGTTTCGCGGTGAATTTGAAGAGCGATTAAAAGCGGTGCTAAACGAAGTTGAAAATAGCGAAGAAATTATTTTGTTTATCGATGAATTGCATTTGTTGATTGGGGCTGGCAAAACCGATGGGGCGATGGATGCTTCGAACTTGCTAAAACCAGCTTTGGCAAGGGGTTCTTTGCATTGCATTGGGGCGACCACTCTTGACGAATATCGCAAATACATTGAAAAAGATCCTGCTTTAGCCAGAAGATTTCAGGCGGTCTACACCAAAGAGCCTTCGGTTGCCGAAACTATTTCGATACTTCGGGGTATTAAAGAAAAATACGAAGTGCATCATGCCATAAAAATTAAAGACTCGGCATTGGTGGCGGCCGCGGTGATGTCGGATCGCTACATTACCGATCGCTTTTTGCCAGACAAAGCAATAGATTTAATCGATGAAGCGGCTAGTGCTTTGAAAATTGAGGTTGATTCTAAGCCCAAAAACTTAGACGAGTTGGATCGTAAAATTATTCAGTTAAAAATAGAATTATCGGCACTAAAAAAAGAAGAAGATGCTTTATCGCAAGAAAAAGTTGCCAAAATTGGTGCAGAGCTTGTTGAGTTAGAAAAAAAATCAAGCGAAATCGGCTCGTTGTGGCAAATAGAAAAGGCGAAAAGAAATAAAATAAATCAATTGAAAAGCGAAATAAATCAAGCCAAATTTGAGCTAGAAAAAGCACAGCGAGAAGGCGATTTAGCTAAGGCTGCAGAAGTTAGCTATGGCAAAATTCCTGCTTTGCAAAAAGAATTGCAGGCCATTGAGAGCAGTGCCGAAAATCAGATGCTAAAAGAGGCGATTAACGAAGACGATGTGGCAAGTGTGGTGGCTAAAATTACAGGTATTCCGCTAGAAAAAATTTTGGCTAGCGAACAAACAAAATTGCTAGATTTAGAAAAAACCCTTGCTATGCGAGTGATTGGTCAAGAAACCGCTCTTTCAGCAATTGCCAATGCGGTTCGTCGTTCAAGGGCGGGTTTGCAAGATGGGCAAAAACCGATAGGTTCGTTTTTGTTTTTAGGGGCAAGTGGAGTTGGTAAAACCGAAGTTGCCAAGGCTTTGGCAGAGTTTTTATTTGATGATGAATCGGCAATTTTAAGAATAGATATGAGTGAATTTATGGAAAAGCATGCGGTTGCCAGGCTAATTGGTGCTCCTCCGGGATATGTTGGTTTTGAGCAGGGCGGAATTCTTACCGAAGCAGTAAGAAGAAGGCCTTATCAGGTGATTTTATTTGATGAAATTGAAAAAGCTCACAGCGATATTTTTAATTTACTGTTGCAGGTTTTAGATGACGGCAGGTTATCTGATTCTTTGGGAAATGTGGTGAATTTTAGCAACACGATTATTATTCTTACTTCTAATTTAGGTTCTCATTTTTTAAACAATATCAAGCCAGAAGATGCTAATTATGGCACCGAAAAAGAGTTGGCTTGTCAGCAAATTATGGGCAGTGTCAAGCAACATTTTCGCCCAGAATTTTTAAATAGATTAGATGAAATTGTTATTTTTAATCAATTATCGGAAAATAATTTAGCACAAATCGTGGAAAATCAAATTGCCAAACTCAATAATCGTCTACAAAATCATCATCTACATATTATTTTAACAGCAGAAGCAAAATTATTTTTGGTGCAAAAAGGATACGATTTGCAATATGGTGCCCGACCTTTAAAAAGGCTGATGCAAAGCCAAATTGAAAATTTATTAGCCAACGAAATTTTGGCAGGAAAAATTAGCAAAGAAGCCACGATTTTAGTAGATCTAAACCAGCAAAGCAATAGTTTGATGATGAAGGTGCAATAAAAAATGCAAAATGTCGCAAAAAAAATCGTGTAAATTATTTTTTTATTGGCAAAAAACACTGTTTTTTAGGCAAAAAAATGCCAACCAAGCATTGATTTTACTGCATCTAAAAAAAAGTTTAAATTTTTTTATAAAACTTGTTGACATTTTAAAAAACATCAATCATAATATTGCTCCTACAAACGGGTTTTGAAAAAAAACTTTGTGAAGTAGAAAAAAAGTTTTAGCACGATTTAAATAGCTAAAACATCTAGCAGTTAAATGCTAGAAGACATCGTGAATAATTTGATATTAGAAAGAATACCGCATTTTAATTAAAGCAATTTAATTTGAAATGTATAATTCAAAATCTCAAGAAAAACCTTAATTTCTTTTACTCAAACACAAGAAACACAGAATTGATTTGCAAATTAATTCTGCACATAGATTTGGATAAATAAGCAAAATAAGGGCATTCGATGGATGCCTTGGCATAGAGAGCCGAAGAAGGACGCGACAGGCTGCGATAAGCTTGGGGTAGTTGTCAATAAACTTTGATCCCAAGATCTCCGAATGGGGTAACCCGCTTTCTTTTAGAAAGCATCAATAACTGAATTCATAGGTTATTGAAGATAAACCTAGGGAACTGAAATATCTAAGTACCTAGAGGAAAGGACATCAACAGAGACTCCGTTAGTAGTGACGAGCGAACGCGGATTAGGCCAGTCTTAGAGAATTGTTAATTAGAATAACCTGGAAATGTTAACTACAGTGGGTGATAGTCCCGTATAAGTAAAAACAATTTTTTAAGCAAGAGTAGGGCGGGACACGTGAAATCCTGTCTGAAATCACTTTAATGTGGGGGGTGGACCAGTTCATCCAAGCCTAAGTACTCCTCTATGACCGATAGTGAACAAGTACCGTGAGGGAAAGGTGAAAAGAACCCCGATAAGGGGAGTGAAATAGATACTGAAATCGAATGCCTACAAGCAGTCAGAGCCGGAATGCCGGTGATGGCGTACCTTTTGTATAATGGGTCGGCGAGTTAATTTTGTTGTGCAAGCTTAAGCCGTAAAGGTGTAGGCGTAGCGAAAGCGAGTCTTAATAGGGCGATTAAGTACAGCGAATTAGACCCGAAACTAGATGAGCTAGTCATGGCCAGGTTGAAGGTAGGGTAACACCTACTGGAGGACCGAACACGTAACTGTTGCAAAAGTTTGTGATGAGCTGTGATTAGGGGTGAAAGACTAAACAAATCTAGATATAGCTGGTTCTCTGCGAAATCTATTTAGGTAGGGCGTCATATAATTACTATTGGGGGTAGAGCACTGTCAAGGCTAGGGGGTCCAAAAGACTTACCAAACCTTAACAAACTCCAAATACCAATAAGTTCAGTATGGCAGGCAGACAGCGGGTGCTAAGGTCCGTTGTCGAGAGGGAAACAGCCCAGACCATCGTCTAAGGTCCCTAAATTATCACTAAGTGGGAAAGGAAGTGAAGAAGCCAAAACAACCAGGAGGTTGGCTTAGAAGCAGCCATCCTTTAAAGAAAGCGTAATAGCTCACTGGTCTAAATAAGCTTTTTTGCGCCGAAAATGTAACGGGGCTAAAGTGATATACCGAAGACATGGGCTTACTGCATAGTGCAGATAAGCGGTAGCAGAGCGTTGTGTAAGTCTGTGAAGGTGAACCGTTAGGTTTGCTGGAGATATCACAAGTGAGAATGCCGACATGAGTAACGATAAAACGAGTGAAAAACTCGTTCGCCGAAAATCCAAGGTTTCCTGTTTAAAGTTAATCTGAGCAGGGTTAGTCGAATCCTAAGGCGAGGCTGAAGAGCGTAGTCGATGGCAATCAGGTTAATATTCCTGAACCGGAGGGTGAGTGACGGAGTTTACTATTTTGTGTTTGCTTACGGATTGTAAGTGCAAAATAGTTGCTTCCAGGAAATAGCCCCCTCGTTAAGTTCGTACCAAAACCGACACAGGTGGATGGGTTGAAGATACCAAGGCGCTTGAGAGAACTACACTGAAGGAACTAGGCAAAATGCATCCGTAACTTCGGGAAAAGGATGGCCTTCTTTGGGCAACCAAAGAAAGGTGGCACATAAATGGGGGTAGCGACTGTTTAACAAAAACACAGGGCTCTGCTAAATCATTAAGATGATGTATAGGGTCTGACGCCTGCCCGGTGCTGGAAGGTCAAGTGATGGAGTGAGAGCTCTTGATCGAAGCCCCAGTAAACGGCGGCCGTAACTATGACGGTCCTAAGGTAGCGAAATTCCTTGTCGGGTAAGTTCCGACCCGCACGAATGGCGTAACGACTTCCCCTCTGTCTCCAGTGTAGACTCAGTGAAATTGAATTTGCCGTTAAGATGCGGTATTCCTGCGGTTAGACGGAAAGACCCCGTGCACCTTTACTATAACTTTACACTGAATTCAAAAATGAGTTGTGTAGGATAGGTGGGAGACTATGAAGCTCAGGCGCTAGCTTGAGTGGAGTCAACCTTGAAATACCACCCTACTCCTTTTTGACTTCTAACTAGAGCATCTGAATCGATGCTTAGGACACTGTATGGTGGGTAGTTTGACTGGGGCGGTCGCCTCCCAAAGAGTAACGGAGGCGCGCAATGGTAAGCTCAGACTGGTCGGAAATCAGTTTTAGAGTGTAATGGCAAAAGCTTGCCTGACTGCGAGACTCACAAGTCGAGCAGAGACGAAAGTCGGTCATAGTGATCCGGTGGTTTCTGTATGGAAGGGCCATCGCTCAACGGATAAAAGGTACGCCGGGGATAACAGGCTGATGATTCCCAAGAGTTCATATCGACGGAATCGTTTGGCACCTCGATGTCGGCTCATCACATCCTGGGGCTGAAGAAGGTCCCAAGGGTTCGGCTGTTCGCCGATTAAAGTGGTACGTGAGCTGGGTTCAGAACGTCGTGAGACAGTTCGGTCCCTATCTGCCGCAGGTGTTGGAAAATTGAGAGGAG
>Ga0214921_10001276_pt1 | contig 43439 bp, 34 predicted proteins | sample LL1505_MetaG_FD_177992 | JGI IMG/M metagenome (GOLD analysis project Ga0214921, IMG submission 177992) | Freshwater microbial communities from Lake Lanier, Atlanta, Georgia, United States - LL-1505 | ecosystem: Environmental > Aquatic > Freshwater > Lake | place: USA: Georgia | collected...
ACCCCACGAACCAGCTTCAGCAGGAGGCGGTGGGTCGGCTGGGCGTCAATCTCGTTCACGCGGCCATGCTCCACTGGCGGGATCCGGCCCGGATGCTCGACTCCCTGCTCGATGAGATCGGCCCCGAGCGAGTGGAGATCAACTGGCTGTCCGTGCAGGGCCCCGCTTTTCCCACGGCCGACAATCGCCTGCTCGCGCTCGGCCTCGTCCACCGCGGCTACACGCCGGCGGTGCTCTTCGACGCGGCCGGTCGACCGGCGGTCGCCGCCGAGGCGGTGCGGAAGAAGTGCGTGCTCGTGGAGCGGGGTCGCTTCGCGCCGGTGACGCGGCTCAACCTGGAGATGCTGGACCGGGCCAGCGCGGCCTTCGCCGCCGACGGGGCGACCGACATCGCCGAGCTTTTGGAGATCTCGACCACCAGCCTCCGCGGCGGCCCGCGGGAAGCCGACGCCGACTTCCTCGACCGGGTCGAACTGATCGCGGCGGCCGGGAAGATGACGCTCGTCAGCGCGCTTGGCGCGTTTCACGATCTGGCTGCCTATCTCGCCGCGCGGCACGTGTCGCGGACGGGATTCGTCCTCGGCGTGCCGCTCCTGCGGGCCGTGTTCGACGAGCGGCACTACGCCCGGCTGGCCGGCGGGATCCTCGAGGCCTTCGGCCGGCTGTTCGCCCACTCGGCCCGGCTCTACGTGCATCCCACCCGCGACGCGATCGACGGCTCCGTCGTCACGGCCGACACCCTCCGCGTCGCCCCGCACCTGACGCATCTGCTCGAGCACCTGCGGGCCAACGGCCTCGTCCGCGGGCTCGAGTGCGACCCGGCCGCCCTGCGGACCTATTCGAGCGACGAGGTCCGCGACCGGCTCTGCTCGGGCGATCCCTCCTGGCAGGAGCTCGTCACGCCCGAGGTGGCCGCGGCGATCAACGCCCGCGGCGCCTTCGGCAGCCGCTGCGACCTGCCGGCCCGGTAGGCGTTGCCGGCGCGTTCCGTCGGGTGGCCTGCCCATGGCATGGGCTGCTACGCCCCGGCGGCCTGCCGCACCATGTCTTCGACTTCCCGTTTGACGGTTTCCCACCGAATCGGCCCCAGCATGACCGGCATCGGGTCGTCCTCTGCGTCGTCGAAGAAGCAGAGGCTGGCGAGCAGCCGGCTCGTGTCGGTCAGTCCGAATCGCCTCTGGTAGCAGACGAGCATCTCGGCGAGTGGCATCTGCTGAGCCAACGCATGCACGTCTATGAAGTCCTTCTTCGTGCCGCGTTGGGCCACGGCGAGGAGCTTCATGGCGGCGAGATCCGGACAGGATGCGAGCCGGCAGCCGAGTTCCGGCCACTCCACGAGCGGCTCGAGCAAGGGTGGCCGAAACTCGAGGAAGCTCACCTTGACGCCCCCGATCCGGCCATGCACGGTCCCGGCGGCCAAGGCCGTGGGCTCGAGGTCGAGGCCGTGCCCCGCAAGCGATTCCCGGAGATCGACCGGTTGCCCGGGAAACCGGCCCGCGAACCAGTCGAAATCCACCGACCTGCGATGACCGCGATACAGGGCCACCGCCGTTCCGCCACCGAGATAGAAGCCGAGATCGGTCGCGACCGGACCCAACCGCCGCAGGCAGGTCGTCTGCTCCTGGGGCAGGACCTCGGGGTGGATCATTCCCGACTTTCCCAGATCGTGCGTTCGGGGGCGGCCAGCCACCGGGCCACCTCGTCCGCCGGCAGACCGATCACGGTTTCCCAGAACCGGATCTGAGGCCCTGAGAGTTGCCGCCCCTCATGCCGCACGATCCAGTCCCGGATCGCGTCGTCGCCGTATCGCCGCCGAGCCCAGCGGATCGACTCGAGATTGCCTGCCGACAGAACTCGACCGATCAAAAACGCCCGGTCCGCCTCGACATCGACGTCGGCCGGATCCACATCCCAGAGGATGGGCACGATGCTTGCCGGGAGACAGGCAGGTGTCTCGGGTGTCATGATCGGCGAGTGTACCCGATCGGATTCCGGCCCGTCGGCCTGAACCCTGGTCCTCAACCCGCTCGAGGCGAGCGGGCCGCCACGAGCGTCGGGGCGTTCTACGCCCGGTTCACCGACCGGGCGGGGTTGCTGGCGGCAACGCACGAACGGTTTCTCGAACGGATGCAGGGGGAGGCGACTGCGGCCGCGGCGGTACTGCCGTTTCGGGCGGCAATCGCCCATCCCAGCCCCGATGTCGCGGCCGACGTGGCCTTTCGGATCGTGTTCGCACTCTTCATCCAGCGGGCGTTGTTCACGCCCCGGGAGGCGACCGGACGGGCAGTCTCCGACTCGGCGCTTATCCGTGAGATCACCCGCTGCCTCACGCTCTACCTCGGCGGGCCGCCGGCGCTCACGCCACCACGCCGGCGATCGCCGCCGAGAGCGCCGTGGCGAGCGTCGACACCACGAGGGCCTTGATGCCGAGCCGGGCCAGGTCGGCCCGCCGCTCCGGCACGAGCGCCCCGATCCCGCCCACCTGGATCCCGATGCTCGAGAGGTTGGCGAAGCTGCACATCGCGATCGTGGCGAGCATCGTCGATCGCTCTCCCAGGCCGGCGCCCCGGGCGAGCTTGCCCAGCTCCTCGTAGGCCACGGCCTCGTTGGTCACGCTCCGCAGCCCGAGCAGGCCGCCGACCGTGCCGCACTCGCTCCAGGGCACGCCGATCAGCCAGGCCAACGGAGCCAGCAGCCAGCCGAGGATCTTCTCGATCGAGAGGTCGGGGTCGGCGAGGAAGCCGCCGAGCCAGCCGAGACCGAGGTTCACGAGGGTCACCAGGGCGATGAACGCGATCAGGATCGCCCCCACGTTGACCGCCAGCATCAGCCCCTCGCGGGTGCCGCGGGCCGCGGCGTCGATCAGGTTGGCGTCGGGACGCTCGTCGTCGAGCGCGAGCCGGCCGAGCGTCTCGCACGCGTCGGTCTCGGGCACGGCGATCTTGGACAGGTAGATCGTGGCCGGGAAGGTCATCAGGATCGACGTCAGCAGGCTGCGCGACGCCGCTTCCCGCAGCGCCGGGTCGGCGCCGCCGATGAAGCCGATGTAGGCGGCGAGCATCCCGCCCGAGACGAGCCCCATGCCGCTGACCATCACCACGAGCAGCTCCGAGCGGGTGAGCCTGGGCAGGTAGGGCCGGATCGTGAGGGGGGCCTCGGTCTGGCCCAGGAAGATCGAGGCGGCGGCGTTCATGGTCTCGGCCCCGCTCGAACCGAGCGCGCGGGCCGTCACCCAGGCCACGCCGCGGAGCACCAGCTGCATCACGCCCAGGTGGTAGAGCACGGCGAACAGGGCCGCCACGAACACGATCGTGGGGAGCACCTGGAAGGCGAACACGAAGCCCGCCGGCCCGTCGGCGGCCACGAGCTTGTCGCCGAACAGGAACCTGGCGCCATCGAGCGCGCAGGCCAGGATCGAGTTGACCCAGGCGGCAGCCGCGTCGAGCACCCGCCGGCCCGTGCCGCTTCGCAGCAGCGCGTAGCCCAAGCCCACCTGGAGCAGGAGTCCGCCGATCACCATCCGCGGCGAGATCGCCCGGCGATTCTCGGAGACCAGCCAGAGCAGCCCGAGGATCACCGCCACGCCGGCAAGCCCCTGAAATCGCGACAGGTCTTCCATCCACCGGCTCCCAGGGAGTGAGGCTCGTGGCCGCGGCATGCGGCGGCGGACAGGATACACGCCCCGCCACCGGGACGACGCACCGCGAGCCCTGGAAACCCGGTTCCCGTGCCGCCGTGGCGACGTGCCGGCGAGCGGCGGGCCGTGAGGCCGGGAACAGCTCTGTCGACGCTCATGCGGCGCCCGACTCGCCACCGGCCCCGGCGGCGAGCGCGGCCAGGCTCTGCTCGAGCGGCACGCAGGGCTGCCAGCCGGTCAGGGCAGTGAGCCGGGCGTGGCTGCCGCGGATGTCGGCAACGTCGTGCGCTCGGGGGTGCGGCGTGGCGATCACCGTCGCCCGCACCCCGGCGATCGCCATCAGCTGTGCAAGGAGGTCGCCCATCCGCACCGAGCGACCCGAACAGACATGGACGAGCGCACCGGGCGACGCGTGCTCGAGGAGCAACCGGTAGGCCGACACGGCATCCGCGACATCGAGATAGTCGCGGCGGGCGTCGAGCCAGCCGGTACGGATCGTGTCGGTTTCGCCCCGAGCCACCGCCTGCACCGCCGCGGCGAAGGCTCCAGGCGCGAGCCGGCGGTCGAGCCCTGCCCCCAGCAGGTTGAAGGGCCGGGCCACCACGATCTCGAGCCCGGTGTCGGCCGGCTCGCCGAGCGCCGCCCGCACGACCGCGTGCTTGCTCGCACCGTAGGCCGTGGTGGGCCGGCAGGACACGCGTTCGTCCAGCGGCAGATCCGTAGGAGCCACCTGCCCGACCTCGGCCGCTGATCCGATGACGAGCATGCGCACCGGCTGCCGGGCCGCTGCCCGACGCAGGTGATCCCGCAGGCACTCGAAACCGGTCACGTTCGCGGCCGTGAGCTCCGCAGGCGACGCGTCGCCCCATTGCGCCGCGAGGTGGTAGACGACGTCGGGCCGGGACCAGGCGACGAGTTCGCCGACCTGCCCGCGATCGGCCAGATTGCACGGTCGATAGCCTGCGAGCGGCACCGGGGAGCCGAGGCGACGGCCCGTGCCCAGCACGACGAGGTCCGGTTCGCCGCCGAGGGCCGAGGCCAGATGCCGGCCCGTGAACCCGTTGACGCCGGTGATCAGCACGCGACAACGCACGCGGACAGCCTCCGGTCCCGCTCAGGCGGCCCGTCGGCGGCCCGGGCACGGCACGGGCGGCAGAAGCATCCGCTGCGCCCGCTCGTAGTCTTCGGGCCGGCCGATGTCGCACCAGCCGCCGTCGTGGCGGTAGCTCGAAACCACCTCTCCAGCGGCCACGAGCCGCCCGAGCACCTCCGGCAGCGAGATCGCCTCGCCGGCCGTGACGTGGTCACAGACCAGGGGCTCGAGGCAGGCCATGCCCATGGCGACGAATGCCTCGTACACGGGCTTTTCCCGGAAGCCGGTGACCCGGCCGGTCGGGTCGAAGTCGACGACGCCGTATGCGACGGTCGTGGTGTGCCGCCAGACGGCCACCGTCGCCGCGGCGCCGGTCCGCCGATGCCGGTCCGCGAGGGCCCGAAACGAGAGATCGGTGAGGATGTCGGCATTGAGCAGATAGAACGAGCGGTCGGGCCGCGCGAGCAGGCCGAGGCAGCCCGCCGTTCCCAGCGGTTCCCGCTCCCGCAGGTAGTCGATCCGCACGCCCAGGTCACGGCCATCGCCCAGTTCCGCCTCGACCAGCTCGGCCAGGTGGCAGGTCACGACCGTGCAGCGGTCCACCCCCGCCTGGCGGAGTTGCGCCATCAGCCGCGCGATCACCGGCACGCCCTGCACGGGCAGGAGCGGCTTGGGCCGGCCGCGGGCGATCGCGCCCAGGCGGGTGCCCCGGCCGCCGGCGAGCAGCACCGCATGCCGTGGCGGATCCAGACCGCCCGAGTCGGAATCACCGGAGCCGCGAGCCCGAATCACGCTCATACCGCGTACTCCTCCGGGCGATAGCGATCGGCGTGGCCGCGGATCCAGTCGACCGTGTGCCGCAGACCGGTGGCGAGATCCACCGTCGGGCTCCAGCCCAACAGTCGCCGCGCTCGCTCGGCATCGCAGATGAGCCGATCGACCTCGCTGGCGGCGGGCCGCAGCCGCCGGGCATCGCGCTCGACGTCGAGGGGGCGGCCGAGGATCGCTGCGACCGCCGCGACGACTGCGTGAATCGGCGTGCCCGTGCCGGTGCCCACCTGGATCACCTCCCCCTCGACACCGGCCGCCGTCCCCGCGGCGATGAAGCCGCGGGCGGTGTCGTCGACGTAGAGAAAATCCCGCACCGTGTCGGTGGCGCCGAGCCGAATCCGCCCGGTGGCGAGCGCCTGCGTGATCACCGTCGGGATCACGGCCCGGGCCGATTGCCGCGGACCGTAGGTGTTGAACGGTCGGACCACCACGACCGGCAGGCCGAAGCTGGCGTGGTAGCTGAGCGCCACGAGGTCCGCCGCGGCCTTCGTGGCCGCATACGGGCTCTGGGGCTTGAGGCGGTGCGTCTCGGTGATCGGCACCGACTCGGGCGACCCGTAGACCTCGCTCGTGGACGTGTGCACGAGCCGGGCCACGCCGGCGGCGCGGCAGGCCTCGAGCACGGCGAGCGTGCCGGCGACGTTCGTGGCCACGTAGCTCTGCGGCGCCCGGTAGCTGTAGGGGATGCCGATCAGGGCCGCCAGGTGAAAGACCGTGTCGCAGCCCTCCACCGCGGTCGCGACACAGCCCGGATCGGTCACGTCGCCGGCGACGACTTCGACGGCGGCCGCCACGTCGGCCGGCAGGTCGTCGAGCTGGCCGCGGCGGCCGGACGAGTTGTAGTGCACGAGCGCTCGCACCCGGGTGCCCGAGCGGACGAGCGCCTCGACGAGATGGCTGCCGATGAAGCCACCGGCACCGGTCACGAGGGCGTGGCTGGTCATGCTCGGGATCGCGAAACGATGGCGACGGGCACCGTCCCCGGCCCGCTTCCGCGACCGGCCGGTGGCCGCGGGAGGGTAGGCGGGGCAGGGCGTTGCGGCCAGAGCGATTCAGGCGGCGAGCAGCGGCTCCGGCAGCGGTCCCGGAACCGCCACGACCTTCGCGCCGCTCCGCGCGAGAGCCCAGCGGTGGAGAGCCTCCTGCCAGCCTCCGGCCGGCGGCCCGACGAGCATGACGAAGGCGACCCGCCGCCACCGGCGCAGCACCGGCTCCCCGGCGAGGCCCTCGAGCAGCCGCGACTCGAGGTCGGGGCGGCCGGCGACGGCCTCGAAGGCCGCCAGCGCGGCGGATGCGTCGGCTGCCGTGGCGCGTGGCGAGATCACCCAGAGCACGAGCCGTGGTCGCCGCCGCCGGCCCGTCGTGCCGCCGCCGGACCGCTCGGCGGCGATGGCGCGGGCCCGGGCGTCGAGTTCCACGAGCCGTCTGAAATCGGGCCCGGAATGCGGTGTCCATGGATCGGCCGCCGACGGCCCGGGTTCCTGGAAGAGCGTCGGGCAGAGTCCGTGCCGCGCCGCGATTTGCCGGTTGCCGGGCTCGTGCCGCTCGAGGAGCGCCGCCCGCTCACGCGGCGAAAGCCAGGCGGCGATGCCGGCGGCGGGAACGTCGCGATCACGAAAGGCCGATTCGAGGACGTGCTCCCGGGGCAGCACGGGCCGGCCGCGGCTCGCGCGACGGTTGAGCAACCGGATGTACTCGAGGTGATCGCGGGAGGGAGTGACGTTGAAGGCTTCGAGATCGTCCGGAAAGGGCACCGTGACCGGTGGTGGCTCGAGGTCGAGCGTTCGCCGGAAGAAGTCGGCGACGATGCCGCCCGGCATCGCCCGCGGCTCGTAGGCCGCGACGGAGAGGGCTCCGGCGCCGAAAGCCTCCTCCCAGTGGGCCACAATCGCCGCGGCATCGAGCCGCGGGCCGAAGGCGGCCTGAAACTCGGTGAACGCCGGGTGATGCGTGCCGCTCCCCTTGATGAACTGTGCGTAGTGGGCGGCCAGCAGATGATCCTGACGCCGGACGTAGCAGACGAGCCGCGGCCGGCAGCCCAGTGCCGCCAGTTCCCGGGCGAGCAGGCGGCTCGCGGCCGCCACCCTGCCGGCTACGAAGTCGGCCTCGTGGGCCGTATGCATGTCGAACAGATCCTCGGCCGAGAGGAGGAGCGTCTCGGTCGCAGCCGGGCAGGCGGCCAGCAGCCGCTCGAGCATGGCCCGCAGGGCGACCACGTCGGCCAGGCGCTCGCCCGCGTCCACGGCGGCCCGCACCGCCGCGAACAGCCGCTGATGGTTCATCTCGTAGGGCCGCAGCGTCCCGGCCGCGCGGGCCTCGACCGGATACGCGATCCGCCGTTCCGCCAAGTGGTGCCGGTTGGCATAGAGCGCCGACTGGAGCGCCTTGGAGCCGGTCTTGTGCTGGCCGATGTGGAGGACGACCTGCATGCGAGGCCTCCTGTTCGTCAGGGCCTGCGGGCCCAGCCGATGATCCGCGGCGGGCTCATCACCCACCGGCATCGCGGCTCGACCAGCCCTTCGAGAAAGACTTCCCGCACCGCCTGCTCCGTGAAGCGGTAGTAGTCACCGGGAAAGCGATGCTCCCCGAGCGTGACGGTGCCCGCGAGCAGGGCGTCGGCCCGCGTCAGCGCGGCGAGCGTCCGGATCACCCGGCCCGCGAGCGACCGCGGCGGGGCGAGGAACTCCGGCCCCATCCCCCGGTAGCCCGGCACCCCGATCACGACGAGGCCGCCCGGCGCGACGACCCGGCGGATCTCGCCGAGCGTCTCCCAGAACCGGGCGTCGTGCTCGAGCGTGGCGTTGCAGAGCACGCAGCCGAACGACGCGTCCGGGAACATGGTCATCCGGTTGGCGTTGCCGACCACCATCCGGATCTCACCGGCGGAGGGAAAGGCCTCCATGTTGAGACCCGTCTTGCCGGCGATGCCGGCGAGCGCCGCCAGCCGCAGCAGCGATTCCGGCCCGGGTACGGCCCCCACCTCGAGCACGGGCCCGGCGATCGCCTCGCCGCGGCAGATCTCCTCGAACGCCGCATAGACTTCCGGGCTCATGCGGCCCTCCTGCGGTGCGGGGCCACGGCCCGCTTGAGCCGGGCCTCCGCCCGCTTGAGCGACATCTTGGTGAGCCGTCTCGCGTAGCGGCCCCAGGCTGCGGCCAGTTCCGGCTCCAGGCAGACCCGGGGATTGACCCGGATCATGATGCCCATCATCCGCAGCGCGTCGAGCGGCCCCGAAGCCGACTTGCCGATCGCGGTGCCGAACAGGTGGGCGAGCGTGCGGGCTTCGTATCGCGTCAGGCAGGCTTCGAGTCCTGCCATGTCGACGACGCCGGCGGCCGCCCCCTCGCGGGCGATCCGGCGAAAGATCCGCACGTTCTCCTCGATCCGCTCGAGCGGCAGGTTGGAGCTCGTGTTGCCGCCGTGCTGGACCCACGCGCCGGCGATCGACTTCATCACGACCACGTTCCCGGTCAGGGCCAGCCGGAGGAGCGAGTCCATGTCGGCGGAGCTGATCCGGCTCGTGTAGAAGCCCTGTCGGAGGGCGGCGGCGCGGGAGTAGAGCGTACCCAAGTGGGTGAAAAACCCGGTCTCATACACGAAGGTGAGATACTCGCCTCCCGGCATGACGGCTGAATCCGTCGGGATGGCGGGCAGGATGTCGACGTGGGGGCAGGCGTCCTCGGGCAGGCCCCCGGCCGTCTGCCGCACCACGCGGTGGCCCGCCTGGACGAACAGGGGCTGGCGGTCGTGATGCTCGGCGAGCGCCCGCATGGCCTTGGTGATGAAGGACGGGTCGGTGAGATGGTCGTCGCCATCGAGCATCACGATCCATGCTCCCGTCGCATCGACCTCGACCGCCCGGCGGTAGTTGGCCACCCGGCCGAGGTTCACGGGCCGGCGCAGGTAGCGAAACCGACGGTCGTGGGTCCAGTGGCGGGCGATCCGCTGGGTCTCGTCGGTGGACGCGTCGTCGCAGACGACCACCTCCAGCGGCTCGAAGTCCTGCATCAGGCCGCTCTGGATCGCGCGGTCGATGAACCGCGCATGGTTGTAGGTCGGGATCAGGATCGTCACGATCGGAGCCGGTCGCGGCCGTGCGGGCACCGTCAGGCAGGCTGCGAGCCGCTCGCCTTCCGCCGCCGCTGCGGCCGCGGCGGCAGCGCGGCTCAGGGTGGCACGAAGCCGGTCGCGCAGGTCGGGCCCCGTGAGCAGGCTTCGCAGGGCGGCGTCGAGCGCGGCATCCGTGCCAGGCACCACGACGCCGGTGTCGCCATCGCTGACGAGCTCCCGCGCGCCGTTGACCTCGCTCGAGAGCACGGGCGTGCCTTCGGCCAGCGCCTCGCGGATCACGGTCGGGCAGCCCTCCGTCCGCGACCAGAGCACGAACAGGTCGGCATGCCGCATCCAGGCCCGCGGGTCGTCCTGGAAGCCCTCGAGATGGAAGCGGTCGTGCATCCCGAGCGCGGCGATCTCCCGCTCGAGCTGAGCCCGCTCCGGCCCCTCTCCGACGACGTGCCAGTGGAAATCGAGGCCCGCATCCCTGAGCCGGCGGTGCGCCCGCAGGCAGGTGGCGGGCTGCTTCTCGGGAGACAGCCGGGCCACGGTCACGACCCGCGGCAGGCGGGTCGGACCCACCGGAAACGGGCTCGGACGCACCGTGGCGGGCGGGTCGATCGGCGGCGGAATCACCGTGGCGGGGATCTCGAGCAGTTCGGGCCAGCGGCGGGCGAGCGTGTCGAGCAGGCCCTGCGAGACCGGCAGCAGGTGATCGGCGGCGAGGACGGCCGACCGCATCGCGGCGTCGAGGTCAGGCGGCGGATCCGGCAGGCCGAGGAGTCCCTCGTCGAGGAGCACGAGCAGTTTGCGGCGGCCGCGGGCAAGGTGGAATGCCGCGCAGGGAACGACCTCCGGAAACAGCGACGTGCCGACCACGGCGTCGTAGTCATCGGCCAGGAAGGGATGTTCCGCCGCGGCGATCGCCTCATGGATCGCGAGCAGCCCGGCGGCATCGTCCACGGGTCCGAGGTCGAGCCGCGACAGCCGCACGCCCGCGGGCAGCTCGGCGGCCATCCGCGGCGCCACCGGCCCCGTCACGAGCAGGTCGATCTCACGCCCGGCCACGGCCAGCCGCTGGAGGTGCCGCACCGCCAGGTAGGCGGCGCCCCCCACGGTGAGTTCCCGGGCGATGACGAGGATCGTCGCGGTCATGGCTCACCAGGGCGGCGGATCACTCCCATGGTCACGTGCGGCGGCAGGGCGTCGCTCGGCCCGGGGCCGAACGGAACGCGGGAGCCTGCCGCGCGGGGAAGGCGTGACCGGATTCTCCGGACGGTACCGAACCGCGCCCGCACCGCCCTAGGGCAGTTTCCCGGGGCGTGAGTGGGCTTTGCCCGAGGGCGTCCCGTGCTCTCCCGCCCACCGGCTTCAGAGCCGTTCGATGATGAGCGGGCGGGGAGCGGGAGGCTCGGCGCCGATGGCGACCGCATCGCGAAACATCGCCAGCGCCTCCGGGAGCGCGGCGGCGAAGGGCGGATTGAAGTGAAGCTCGGCGAGCACGTCACCCGCGGCCACGCGGTCGCCGACGGTGCGATGGAGGACGATCCCCGCGGCCGGGTCGATCGCATCCTCGGCCGTCCGCCGGCCGGCGCCCAGGATCATCGAGGCCTGCCCCACCGCCCAGGCCTTGAGCGCGTGCACGAAGCCCGACCGCTCGGCCCGGACGAGCTCCACGCACTCGGCGCGGGGGAGAATCGCTTCCGGTTCGTCGCAGACGCGCGGGTCTCCCCCCTGGGCCGCCACCACCCGGCGAAACCGCTCGCGGGCCGAGCCGTCGGCGATCGACCGGCGGCAGCGGTCGAGCGCCTGGTCGCGGCTCGTCGCCACGCCCCCGAGCAGGAGCATCTCGGCGGCGAGTTCGAGCGACACTTCCATGAGATCGGCCGGGCCCACGCCCTTGAGGCAGTCGACCGATTCCCGGACCTCGAGCGCGTTGCCCACCATCCGGCCCAGCGGCGCGTCCATGCTCGTGAGCACGGCCTGCACCGGCTTGCCGAGGGCCCGGCCGATCGTGGTCATGCTCGCCGCCAGGGCCCGGGCGTCTTCGATGCGGCTCATGAAGGCCCCGTCGCCGCACTTCACGTCGAGCACCAAGGCGTCGATCCCCTCGGCGAGCTTCTTGGAGAGGATCGAGGCCGTGATCAGGGGGATGCTCTCGACGGTGGCCGTGGCGTCGCGGAGCGCATAGAGCACGCGGTCGGCCGGGGCGATCTCGGCGGTCTGGCCGATCAAGACCAGGCCGCACGCGCGGGCCACGCGGCGGTAGGCGGCGAGATCCAGATCGATCCGGAAGCCGGGGATGCTCTCGAGCTTGTCGAGCGTGCCACCGGTGTGGCCCAGACCGCGGCCCGAGACCATCGGCACGGTCACGCCGCAGGCGGCGGCGATGGGAGCGAGGATCAGGCTCGTCTTGTCGCCGACGCCGCCGGTCGAATGCTTGTCGACCTTGGGGCCGGGGATGTCGGAGAGATCGAGCACCGTTCCGGTGTGGAGCATCGCCTCGACCAGGGCCGCGGTCTCCGCCGCCGTCATCCCCCGCCACACGATCGCCATGGCCAGCGCCGCCCACTGGTAGGTGGGCACCACGCCGTCGGTCAGGCCCTCGACGAGAAACTCGATCTCCGCGCGGGAAAGCTCCCCGCCGTCCCGCTTGCGCCGGATCAGATCGACGGCTCGCATCGTGTGGCTTGCTCCTGGATTCCGCGCGGGCCCCCGCAGGCCACGGCCGCTCACTCCGCCGGCACGGTGCCGAACTGCCGGTCACCGGCGTCGCCGAGACCGGGCACGATGTAGCCGACCTGGTTGAGCCCCTCGTCGAGGGCCGCGACGTGGATCGCCACGTCGGGGATGGCCTGGCAAAGAGCCTCCACGCCCTGCGGCGAGGCGATCAGGGCCAGGAACACGAGCCGCCGGATCCCGACCGCCCGGAGGATCTCGCAGGTGCGGACGGCCGAGCCGCCGGTGGCGAGCATCGGATCGACCACGATCGCCACGCTCGCGCCGAGCTTCTTCGGCAGCTTGTTGTAGTACTCCTTGGGCTGGAGCGTGGCCTCGTCGCGATAGAGCCCCACGTGCCAGACCTCGGCGTCGGGGATCAGGTCCAGGAGGCCGTCGGCCATCCCCAGGCCCGCCCGCAGGATCGGCACGATCGCGATCCGGTCGGCGAGCACGTGGCCCGCGGCCTCCCCCAGGGGCGTCGGCACCCGCACGCCGCGGGTGGGCAGGCCGGCCGTCGCCTCCACGGCGACGAGCGTCGTCAACTGCCGCACCACCCGACGAAACTCCGAGGGCTGGGTGGCCGGATTGCGGAGCGTGCAGACGTGATGGGCCACGAGGGGATGGTTCGAGACGTGCACGGGCGGCATGGCTGGTTGGCCCCGATGAACAGGCGGCAGTTCGTGGCCCCGAGCATACCGGCTCGAGTCGGCCGACGGCTCACGACTCCGCCGGCTCGGCCGTTGCGGCGTGCGCACGGGCCACGGTCCCAGGCGACGAAGAACCACGCCCTAGCGATTTTCAAGCACCTTGTTCACGCTTGCACCCGAGTCGTCGGAAGCATAGAGGCCATCGGTGTGCAGGAAATACCACTGTGTGCCTTGGACTTGGCCGCACGCCGCTGCGATCAAGCCGCCGCTGGGCCGCTCACTGCTGCGGCCGGCCTTCGGCACCAGCCACGACCATTCGAACGCCCATCGCTCGCTCACCGAATAGCGGCCCGGTTGCTCCGGAACAAGCGCCCCGGCGATGAAGCGGCCGAACTTTGCGTCACCTTGGGCCGCCGCAGCGACTGCCGTATACGGCCGAAACCACTCCAGGTGCTTCTGTGGTGGATACAGCGCCATGTGCCAACCCTCGTAGACCTGGGTCTGATACCCGTGACTGGTTGCGTACCGCATCTCGTTGGTCGACTGCATCGCCTTGTCGAACGCAACGTTGTAAAAGCCACAATCCTCGCGCTGCTCCGACACCTCGATCGACTTTGCATCGTCGCGCGTGATGTACGACTTGGAGGCGCTCGCAGCGGTGGTGACCCGCGGACGGCCACGGCCGAGGTGCTCCATCTGCGCGTCCGCACACGTGGTCACACACAGATGGGTTTTGCCCCGCGCCGGGGCCGGATAGTGTTTCTCCCATGGCCAGACGACGACGGAGGTGATGCGCTCCGCTTGGCAACCAAGGTGCGTAAACGTCGCTCCACCATCCTCGCTCTTGTAAAAGCCCTTCGATTCGCAGCCGATAAAAAGCCGGTCTCGGTTCCGGTGGTCGATCGCAATCACCTCACCGCAGAGCGCCGAGGGACCTTGGCCGTCAAAGTCCCCGGGAAAGGCGAGTTGCGCCCAACGTGACCCTCCATCGATCGATTTCCAGAGCTTTCCCGACGCCCCCTTTCCCGTTGCTCGGTAGAGGACCTTCGGATCCACCGGATCGATCGCCACGCTGCGAACGCACAAATCCTCATCGCTGAGCGTGCCGTTGATGGGAGTCCAACTCGCCCCGCGATCGCGGCTGATGCGCAAGCCACGATGGTTCGATCGAACCACGACGGTGTGCGGATCGGAGGGGGCCACGACCACACCGGTCCAACGGTCTCCATCCGTGTCGCGCGCCAGTTGAACTGCGGGCAACGTCGGTTGCCGTTCGGCATCCGTGTGGATGGCGACCGACGTGACCGAGGCGAAATAGTGCGCCCGAGCGTCCTGCGGAAGCGCGCTGAAAAACAGCCCGACATCCAGCTCGCCGGCCATTTTCTTGTACTGGACGGCCCCGAGTTTCCAATCCCTCCCATCGGGGCTCGACCACGCGGTCCAGAGATCTCCTCGTCGAGCGATGCGGAGCCAGGGATGGTTCTGGGGGAGTTCGTACGAGGAGATTCGCCCCGCACCGAAATCGGTGAAGTCGGCGGAGCAGCGGAGTCCGTCGGCTGCGGTTTGAACGAGATGGAAGTCCCGTCCCCATTCCCAGTTGCGTCGGTCGCCATGCTCTCGCGCGGTGAGCCCGACCCACGCCCTCCGGTTGACCGGCTCCCGCTGTTGCCCGTTGTAGCCGGCGACGTGGCACTCGGCCACGAAATCCCCCGCGACACGCTGGGTCAGGGTGTGCATGCCGCTGCCGAAAAACGCGAATTCACTCGGGCCGGTCTGCCAGACCCCTGCCGAGGACTTCACGTCTCCGACGTTGTGATATCGCCATGGCAAGCTCACCTCGGGCCCTTCGTTCAGCAACGATTGGGCCTCGGTATCGAACGTCTGGCCGTCTTCGAGCGTCGCACGGGCCCAGATCGACGCGCTGCCGCGAGGCAATGGGCCGCTGTACCGAAGGCGCGGGGTTTGACTCGTCGCCAACTGCCACCGGTCCAGGTAGAGCTGCAACTGGCGGACGGGCCGCGTGCCTGTGGTCTTCGATACCGTGATCGTGGCGGTGCCATCGTGTTGCGACTCGGAGACAAGCTCCAGCTTCGGCACCGCATCACTGGTAGGGGTCCGAAGCTCTTCGATGCGGATCGGGTGCTTCGGGATCCCGGCGCCTTCCAGGCAAATCGTGAAATTCAAGGCAGGTAACTGATCGACCAAATACTCGACCTCGATCGGATGAAAGCCTTTGGCCAGCACCAGCGCGGCGGCTTTCTCGGTCGTGCCGTGTTGACCGTCCCACTCCAAGGCAGGTCGTCCATCGAGTTGGATGCGATACGCACCATCGACTTGAGCGCTGAGGATGTACGCACCGTCGGCTGGGATCTCCAGATAACCGGTGTATCGGATCGCGAATCCATGATCGCGCTCCTCGCGGATGCTCGGATCGAATCCGCGCGAAATGCCTTCGCGCACCTTCTTGCCCGTTGATAACTCAGCGAGGTGAATCCAGGCATGCTGCTCATCGGGCTGTTGCGACGGAGGGTTGAAGTACGAGAGTCGGCGTTTTTCATCCTTGGTCCACAGCTCGTAGCGGAGTCCGGGAGTGGTTGGTGTCGCGAGCGGCTGACACACCGCGACTGGTGCCGTCGCGATCGGTGCGATGACGGCTTCGGAAGCTTGATCGAAAATGTCGGTCATGCGCACGCGCACGGCCCGCGGATCTCCTTGGGCCGCCAGAATCGCATGCCTTGCCGTCGGCATCACCACGGACCGGCGAGCGATGGGAGCGCCCCTGCAGTCCTGATCTTCAAAGAGTTCGATCTGGAAGGAAAGAGGCGGGGACGATCGGGAGGGGACGTCCCAAGAAACGGCAATCGCGTTGCCGGCGGCGACAGCCCGCAGGTTTTCGAAACGCGGACGATCGAGCGCGGGTTGTGCAGGTTGCTTGGCGGTAAAGGAGTGCGATCGACTTCCATCCAGGGGTTTGCCTGAAAGCTTCAACGGGAGGTGGTCGGGGCGCTGCGCGTACTCGATGGCCGTGTATTCATGGTCGCCCTCGGGGATCGTCTTGGCGACGACGTATTCGGTCTTGTCGATGGAGATGGTGTCCGAACTCCGCCAGGAGCCCTGTTTGCGGTAATAGCCGAACCGGCGATGCAGTGATCGAACGGCTTTTTCGCTCGCGAGCGGTTCGAGGAATCCGCTGTTGCCCGTGAAGGATGTGGCCTGGATCGGGAGCTGGGCGATGCCGATCAGATGCCACTCGCCGGAGCGCGAATCCTTGATCCAACGTCCGACGAGCGAGTTTGATCCGGGGTCTGGTTGCCAGACGCGGCCGACCATGGTGTACCACTGGCCGCGCTCGACGAAGGGCCAGACCGTGGCGCCGGTTGTCCCGCTGCTTCCTTCTCCGCCGTAGTCGTTCTTGATGTACAGATTCGGCGCGACATCGAGGAATCGCACGGGCGTTCCGGCCGAGTCGCTGCCCCAGAAGGTCCAAACGGAACCGGGCCGAAAGGCGTTTTGCTTGGTGTCGTCGGGGTTCGGTAGTTGATGGTCGCCATCCGCCAGAAAGCTCGTAAAACCCGCATAGAAGGAGAGGTTGTTCGGCTTGGGATTGAAGCTGGAGTTCCAGTTGGCGAAGTAGGAACCTGAGGGCCAGAAGGGCCAGCGCAGATCCATCATGATGATGTCCGCGCCGTCTTCGACATGCTCGCGGTACCAGGTCGCTTGGGTGGGCGCCAGCCAGAGCAGGAACAGGCAACCCAACGCGAAGCGCGTCAGGAGCTTGAGTCCACGAGCCCGTAAACCGGTGGAGCGATGATCCATGCGAAGTTGGTCACGTGGGGCCGAACGATTGGAAGGTCTGGCAGGGCTCACGGCTCGCCGAGCCGTTCCAGCCGGAGCGATTCCCGGTCGAACCAGGCCCGCCCGCGGCGCGCCCGCAGCTCGAGGATCAGTTCGACGAGCCGCTGATCCTCGCGGACGACGAACTCCTGGACGAGCGTCCGCCACGGGGTCGTGCCCACGACCTCGTCGGCCCGACCCGTTCCGGCGAGCCGGATGCCCGCGCCGCCGGCCTGGTCGTCGGGAATCGGGATCACGCCCTCGGTTCGCACCCGGGCGACGAATCGGTACCGGCCCCGCGACAGGAGCACCGGGCGTCGCCAGGACGACGCATGGTCGCCGAAGGCGTCCCGGACGATGCCGTAGCCAGGCACGCCGTCGACCTCCTCCTCCTCCAGGCGTACGTCCTCGGCCTCCGGGGCCGGCTGCCAGTCTTCCAGCGCACCGTCCGCCTTCGCGACGAACGCGAGTGGCTCGTCGGGTCCGGCGGCGACGAGCCGGTCCAGCGCGTCGAACCGTTGGACGAGCCGCTCCTTGAACTCCGCGACCCGGTCCCGGTGCGCGGCGGCGGCCTCGGTGTCGACGTCGGCGAGGATCGCCTGGATCCGGTCGTGGCAGGCATCGACCTCGCCCAGCCAGCGGTCGACCGGACGCACGACCTGCACGAGGCCGCCGAGTTTCTCCCGGTATCGGTCCTGCCAGCGGTCGTCCTGCATGACGGCGGCCGCCACCAGCGGGGAGGCGTGGTCGAAGACGCCCGCCTCCGGATCGCCGAACAGTTGATCCATGCCGTGCGGCAGAAAGATGCCGCGGCCGGCGGCCGGAAACCAGAGCCGGTAGTTGTTGCGGTTGAGCGAATAGCCGTCCCAGTGGCCGCAGATCCGCTCGAGCGCCATGAACGAGAGGAACCGGTCGAGGTCGAGCCGCGCCTCGATCGCGTCCCGGCGGACGGCTGGATCGGGCTCGTGACAGGCGGCGGCGAGGCCGACGAGGTCGTCGCGGTCGTCGGGATCCTCGCCCGCGTCCATCTCGAGTTCCTCGTCGAGGTCCTGGAGAAAGCCCCCGTCGTAGAGGGTGCCCTTCGCCGCGCCGAACGTGCGGCCGAGAAACGGGTCGTCGAAGCCCTCGCGCAGCACGTACAGCCCGAGGTCGCGGTCGTCGATCCAGAGCCGCACGTGGCCGGCCAGGGGGGCCGGGTAGCCCGCCGCCAGGAACAGCCGCGCGCCCAGCCATTCGCAGAGGTAGGTCTCGTCCTGGACGGCGTTGTTGAGATGGAACTTCTGCATCCCGTGCCACCGCCCGCCCTTCTCGTACTTGTCGATCTTGAGCGTGAGCGCCGGCCGGTCGTCGAAGTCGCGATAGCTCCCGGCGGCCCCCTTGAGCTTCACGCCCGCCCGGGCGACGACGGTCGTGCCGTCTTCGACGAGCGTGCAGCGGGCGTATTCCCGCGGCTCGTCCCGCAGTCGCTGCCGGGCCGCGGTTGACAGCTCGAGCCGCAGCACCGGGATCGCCCCCGATTCGAAAAAGGCGACCGTCTCCGAATCGGTCGGATCCCCTGCCGCGGCGACGATCGCCCCCGCCGCCACGCACAGTCCGCCGAACCGCTCGAGCCACATCAGCGACGACCTCCTGGCACCGGGTATCCGATCCGATCCAGCGTACCCGGCCTCTGCCGGGGCGGGGCAGGGCGACGACCGCCGGCGGGCAGCCCAGCCGGCCGCCGCTCCGGCGGATTATGCTGCCCCGGGCGACCGAAACCCTCCTCCCCAGGTGCCAGATGCCGACCGAGCCGCCCGCCCCCGATGCACTCGTCGTGCTCGCCCGCGCGGCGGCCGCGCACGCCTATTCGCCCTACTCGGGGTGGCGGGTCGGGGCGGCCGTGGCGTTCGCCGAGACCGCCACTCCGCATCAGGGCGCGAACGTCGAGAACGGCTCGTACGGCCTCACGATCTGCGCCGAACGGGCGGCGATCTTCGCCGGCGTGGCGGCCGGGGGCCGCCGGCTCGTGCGGGTGGCGCTCACCTGCCGCGACCGCGACGGGACGCTCGTGGCAAAAATTGCACCCTGCGGCGCGTGCCTGCAGGTGATCGCCGAGTTCGGCTCGGCTGACACGGCGATCGAGATCGACGGCCGGGGCACGTTCCGGCTGGCCGACTTCCTCCCGCGACCCTTCGAGGCCGACTCGCTCAAGGGTTGACCGCACGTGGACAGGCGTCTATATCTGGCGTGATGGGGCGACGACGCCTTGATCTCGCGCCATCTTCCACTGATCCTGCTTCCTGCCGACAAGGCACACGCTTCCATGACCACCGCCACGCCCACGCTCAAGTTCACGATCGGGCAATACGACCTGATGATTGAGGCCGGCGTGTTCGCGCGGCCGCCGGCGCCAGGCGAGCCGCTCATGGAGCCGCCGCGGGTCGAGTTGATCGAGGGAGAGATCGTCATGATGAGTCCGATCGGCTCCCGTCACGAGGAGATCGTGGACCGGCTTACCGCCTGGAGCTTTCGGTGCCTGCCCCAGGATGCGGCCCGTGTCAGGATCCAGCAGTCGCTCGGCGTTCCCGGTCGGCAAAGCGTGCCGCAGCCCGATGTCGCCTGGGTGCAGCCGCGAGACTACGCGGCCAAGCGGCCCGGGGCGGCCGACGCCCTGCTCGTGATCGAGGTGGCCGAAACGAGCCTGTCGTATGACCTGGGCGAGAAGGCCGCGATCTATGCCGCCGGCGACGTGGCAGACTACTGGGTGGTCGACGTGGCCGCCGAGATCGTGCACGTGCTCCGGAGGCCGGGGCCGCTCGCCTATGCCGAGCACCGGGTCGCCGGCCGGGGCGAATCACTCACGCCGCTCGCTCGCCCCGAGGTGACGCTCGCCGTCGATTCGCTCTTCGCCGCGCGTCCCTGACGGTCGGCGCGGGGCAGCGGATCACGGGCCGACCTGGAGGCAGAGGAGCCGGCGGTCGTCGCGAAGGTAGAGCCTGCCGGCGGCCAGCGCCGGCAGCGCGCGGAGGGCGCCGGCAAGTTCCGGGCCGAAGGGCCGCGCGCGGGCCGGCACCTCGAGCCCCGCTGCGTCGGGCTCGATGAGCAGGAGTTCGCCATCCGTCTTCACCGCGAGGAGTTTGCCGCCGGCCTCGACGAGCGTGCCGTAGCCGAAACCCCGCTCCACCCACAGGACGCGGCCCGTGGTCGGATCGAGGCACTTGAAGTCGGCCGGCGGCACGTCGTCGCGGCCGTCGATCGCATACAGATGCCCCGCCACGAGGATCGGCGTGCAGTACTGCGTGGCCAGCGAGTCGACGCCCTCCCAGATCGGCCGCACGGCCGCGCCGTCGAAGGCGGCGCAGACCGAGCCGATCCCGTAAGCCGCGGTGACGAGCAGCCGACCGTCGGGGAGCAGCACGGGTGTGGCGGCGTTCACGGTCGGGCCCCGCTGGCCGAAGGGAAACCGCCAGCGAATCGCGCCCGTCGCGGCGTCCACGAGCACGCACGCCAGCCGCGTCACGGCGAGCACGTGCGGCTTGCCGTCCACCTCCACCGGCACCGGCGCGGAGTAACTGGCGGCTTCGGCGAGCGTCTGCCACGCCGTCTCTCCCGTGGCCAGGTCGAAGGCCACGAGGCCCGCGTCCTGCCTGGCCCCGCCCACGTTGACGATCACGCGGCCGGCAACCACCACCGGCGTGGAGCCCGCGCCGAAGTAGCCCTCGGGGGCGGCGTAGTCACGGTGCGTCTGCCGCGTCCACTGCCGGCGGCCGGTCCGGGCGTCGAGGCAGGCGAGCGTGCCGGAGGCGCCGAAGACGACGACCTTTTCTCCCGCCACGACCGGCACGCACAGGGGCCCGTCGCCCCCGCCCACCTGGGGCTGGAACGCCGTCGGATGGCCGTCGTCCTTCCAGACGGTCTCGCCCGTCGCGGCCTCGAGGGCCTCGACGAGTTCGCGGTCACCGACGCGGTGAAACAGATACGCCCGGCCTGCGGCGACGGCGACGCCCGCATAGCCGGCGCCAACCTCGCGGCTCCAGACCACCGGCGGTCCGGACGCGGGCCAGGTGGCGGTGAGCTTCTCGTCGGGGGCCGCATGCCCATCCCGCCGGGTCCCGAGGATCTGCGGCCAGTCCCCCGCCACCGCCGTCGCAGCCCAGAGGCAGATGACCATCGCCAAGGAACAGAACGGCGAAGGGCCGCGAGGGGCTGCCCGTGCCAGGGGAGCCGGCGTTGTCAGCGAGCGCAGGCAGGATGCCGAAAGCGAAGCTGGCATCGAGCGAACGTAGCCCAGGATGGGCGGAGTGAGCGTCCGGCGACCCGGCATGGGCAGCCCCGAGCCCCCATGGATTCGTGCGCGCGTCATTCCGCCCGGCCCCGCTGCCGGGCGTACTTGAGCCCCGGCACGAAGAAGCAGAGCCCGCTCACGATCCCGAAGATCACGTGCTGCCAGGCCGGCACCAGGCACATCACGAGCGCCGTCGCGAACAGCACGGCGGCCTGGATGTAGAACACGCCCGAGAGGATCCCGGCCTTGGCGAAGAACACGATGCCTGCCAAGAGCGCGAGCACCGGCGAGAGCGTGAGCGCGGGCAGGGGCTGGCCTGCGGAATCCTGGAGCAGCCCCTCGATCCAAAAGAGCAGCACGCTGGCGATCACGCTGCCGCCCCAGATGTGCGCGATCTGCCGCTCCACCGCGGTGACCGGCCCGGTGCGGTGCCGCAGGGCCCAGAAGATCGGCGCCCAGACCGCGAGCCCGCCCCCCCAGAGCACGACGTAGGGCCAGCGACTCATCACGCCCTGCCAGGCGAGCACGTCGGTGACCACGCAGAGCGTGAGCACGACGACCGAGTGCCACATCCAGAGCAGGCCCCAGTTCTCGAGCACGGTGGCGTGATGCGTCTCACGGAAGAGCCGCGCCACGATGTCCGAGAGGCCGCCGCGGCGGGCCGCCACCGGCTCCCCGGCCAGGAAGGCCCGCAGGTCGGCGGCCAGGTCGGCGGCCGAGGCGTAGCGGAGGTCCTGCGGCTTCTGCAGGCTCTTGAGCGCGATCATCTCCAGGTCGCGATTCACGCCCGGGTCGAGCGACCGCGGCACCGGCGGGTCGCTCTCGAGGACGGCCAGGAGCGTGTCCATGGGATTGGCCGCCTGGAACGGTGGCCGGCCGGTGAGCGTCTGATAGAGGATCGCCCCCAGGCTCCAGACGTCGCTCGTGGGCCCCACGTCGCCGCGACTGCCGGCGGCCTGCTCCGGCGACATGTAGCAGGGCGTGCCGAGGATCGCCCCGGTGTGGGTCACGTCCTGGTCCGCCTCGATCCGCTTGGCCAGGCCGAAATCCGAGACGTGGGGCTTGCCCGCGGCGTCGATCAGGATGTTCGAGGGCTTGAGGTCCCGATGGAGCACGCCACCGCGATGCGCCGCATCGACGGCCTCGGCCACCCGGGCCAGGATCGTGGCGGCCTCGCGCGGGGGCACGCCGCCCGAGGCCAGCCGCTTGGCGAGCGTCGTGCCCTCGATGAACCGCATGCTGTAGAAAGGGTGGCCGCCGCACTCGCCCACCTCGAAGACCGAGACGATGCCCGGATGGTCGAGCCGGGCGGCCGCCTCGGCCTCGCTGCGAAACCGCGCCAGGTCGGCGGCGGTGGCCAGGTCGCGACGGAGGAGCATCTTCACGGCGACGACCCGGTCGAGGCTCTTCTGCCGGGCCCGGTAGACGATTCCCATGCCGCCGCGGCCCACCTCCTCGAGCAGTTCGTAGTCGTCGAACGAGGCGGGCAGGGGCGTGACGCCCGGCACGAACGAGCCGGGGGCCGGCGGCGGCGCCAAGGCCGGCGGCTCGGCGGGGGTCGGCTCGAAGATCGTGGAAGCCTCGGCCACGGCGTCGGCCATCGACATCGCCGCGAACAGCTCGCGCAACTGGCCGGCGAGGTCGGGGTGTTCGCCGACGAGTCGCTCGAGCAGGTCCACGGCGTCGGGGCCGCGGACGTCCGAGAGAACGTCGATCAGCTCAGCCAGCCGCTCCTCGTCGGCGCTCGAGAGCGGCTCATCGACATGGCGCGTGGCGGAGGCGGTCATCGTGAAGGCAGGCCGGCGGCAAAAGGCACCCAGCCGGCATGATAGTCGTCGATCCACCGCGGCCCACCGGGCCGCGGTCAGCCCTCCAACAGCCCACGCAGCCGCCGCATCGCCCGCAGGTAGCGCATCCCGGCAGCGGGCTTGGAGAGCCCGAGGGCCGCGGCGGCCTCCGCGGTGGAAAGATGCTCGAAGTGCCGCAGCAGAACGATCTGACGATCGCCCTCGTCGAGCTGCTCGACGGCCGCGGCGAACCGCCGCTCGAGTTCGTGCCAGGTGGCCGCGGCCGCCGGCGTGAGTTCCCGGTCGGCGAGCTGGCCGGCGAGGTCGGCCTCCGAGCGGTCGGCCGAGGCGGCCGTCACGAGCGGCACCTCCCGATCGACGCTGCGGGTGCCGGCCACGCGGTGTCGCCGGTGGGCGTCGATCAGCCGGTCGCGGGCCATGTGCCGCAGCCAGAGCCCGAAAGGCATCGTGGGATTGGCGAGGTAGTCGCCCAGCCGGCGGTTGGCTTCGACGAGCACGTCCTGAACGATGTCACTGGCGTCGACCCGCCGCTGCACGGCGCGGTCCATGCGCCGGTCGATCATCCGCCGGATCGCCGCGCGGTGCCGCTCGAGCAGCCCGTTGACGGCGTCGCCGTCGCCGCGGCGCGCCTTGTCGAGCAGCATGAGCGTGGGGCCGGGGCCGCCGTCGGTCGCCGACTCGAGTCGGTCGTCGTCGGCGCCGGACGGAAGGGGCATGGGGTGCTCGCGCAGCGAAGGGCCGGGGCCGGAAGCTCGAAGCCTCCATCGTACCAACGTGTCACCGCGGCGGGTGATGACGGTCGTGCCGACCGTGCCACTCGGGCAACCGTTTCCGGTCGGGAAAAACGGGAATTGTGCCGCCCCGTCTTTTGCCCCGCCACTCGTCGTGAGCCATAATCGCGGGCGGTCAAAATGGACAGACCGCTGGTTGCCGCCGCCCCGTCGAACGGCCTCCCGCCAACGGATTGCCCTGTGATCGCTGCCTGCCCCCGCTTCAGGATTCGCGGCTCCCGTGCGGCTCTCGCCGGGCTCATGGTCGTGTTCCTGACGATGGCCGCGGCCCGGGCGGAATCGTTTCTGCAGTGGGTTCCGGCCGGCCAGGGGGGCACCGCCGCCGCCCACCCCGACGACCTCGCCTCCCGGACGACGGCGCTCGTCCACCAGGGCCGCTGGTCCGACGTCGTCAAGATCTGCGAGACGGCCGCCCGGAAGGGCACGCTCGACCCCGCCCTGGCGCGGCAATACGACCTCGCCAAACTCCACTGTGACATCGCCCGGCGGCACGCCGAGCCGGCCTATCGCCGCCAACTGTCCCTGCTCTCCGAGACCGAGGCCCGCCGGGCCTACGGCGAGGTGCTGTCCCGGATCGGCTCGCACCACGTGGAGAATCCCGACTTCGGCCGGCTCTCCGCCCGGGGCCGGCTGGCGGTCGACGTCGCCCTCGAGGACCGGGCGTTCGTCGCCAACCATGCCTCGCAGGCCACGCCCGAGCGTCTCGCCGCCTATCGCGGCCAGGTGGAGCGGATCGTGGCCACCCGCCCGGTCGCCACGCAGGCCGACGCCGAGGCGGTCGCCGCCTGGATCGCCCGGGCCGGCCACTCGATCCTCGGCGTCCAGCCGGCGGTGACGCTGATGGAGATGGCCGCCGCCGCCGTGGGCGGGCTCGACGAGTACTCCGCCTTCCTCACCACCGGGCAGCTCGAGGATCTCTATTCGCAGATCGAGGGCAACTTCGTCGGCCTCGGCGTCGAGCTCAAGAGCGCGGCCGACGGCCTGCTCGTGGTGCACGTGATCCCGGCCAGCCCGGCGGAGCGGGCGGGCATCCGGGCGGGCGACCGGCTGATCGGTGTCGGCGGTCGGTCGATCGGCGGCCTGAGCGTGGACGAAGCGGCCCACCTGCTTCAGGGCCCCGAGGGCTCGGTCGTCACCCTGGCCGTGGCCCGCGGCCCCGGGGCGGCCCGCGCGGTCACCGTCCGCCGCGAGCACGTGGAGGTGCCGAGCATCGAGGAGGCCACGATGATCGACCCGGCGTCCGGGATCGCCAGGGTCAAGATCAGCTCCTTCCAGAAGACGACCGCCACCGACCTCGACGCCACGCTGCGGCGGCTCGACGCCGCCGGGATGCGGGCGCTCGTGATCGACCTGCGGGGCAATCCCGGCGGCCTGCTCTCCGCGGCGGTGGACGTGGCCGACCTGTTCCTCGACCGCGGGCTGGTGGTGGCCACGCGGGGCCGCAGCCCCGAGGAAGACTTCAACTACACCGCCGCCCGGAGCGGCACCTGGCGGATGCCGCTGGTCGTCCTGATCGACGGCGACTCCGCCAGCTCCAGCGAGATCCTCGCCGGCGCCATCCGCGACCACCGCCGCGGCACGCTCGTCGGCTCGCGGAGCTACGGCAAGGGCTCGATCCAGGGCATCTTCCCGCTCGACGCGGCCGGCGTGGGGATGCGGCTGACGACGGCGAAGTTCTTTTCCCCGCGCGGCCTCCCCTTCAGCGGCGTGGGCGTGGAGCCCGACGTCGCGGTGGTGACCGCCGCCCGCCCGATCGACGGCGACGCGACCGCCGCCGAAGCCCGGCAGGACGACGCCGTGCTCGCGGCGGCCATCGAGGTGGCCCGCCGCTCGGTGCTCCGGCCGGCCGCAGCCCCGGGCCGCACGACCGCCGCCCGCTGAGGCCCGGCCCGCGGCGGCCCGGCGACGCGAGTGCAGCGCCGCCCCCCGCGGCGGTCCAGCCGCTACACTGGCGGCCCCAGAAAGGAACCCTCGCCATGACAACCGCCCGCGCCAGTGCGATCGCCGCCATCAACTCCTACCGCCCGACCGGCCACGGCTGGAACTTCCGCGAGACGCCCACGAGTGAAATCTTCGGGGCCAACGTCTTCGGTGACGCCGAGATGCGGGCCCGCCTGCCCAAGAGCGTGTACAAGGCGCTGCAGGCCACGATCAAGCGGGGCAAGCCGATCGACCCCTCGATCGCCGACGCCGTGGCCCTGGCGATGAAGGACTGGGCGATCGAGAAGGGGGCGACCCACTACGCCCACGTCTTCTATCCGCTCACCGGGCTCACCGCCGAGAAGCACGACAGCTTCCTCTCGCCCACCGGCGAGGGCACGGCGGTCGCCGAGTTCTCGGGCAAGGAGCTGATCCAGGGCGAGCCCGACGCCTCGAGCTTCCCCTCGGGGGGCCTGCGGGCGACGTTCGAGGCCCGGGGCTACACCGCCTGGGATCCGACGAGCCCGGCCTACATCCTCGACAATCCCAACGGCACGACGCTCTGCATCCCGACCGCCTTCTGCTCGTGGACGGGCGAGGCGCTCGACAAGAAGACGCCGCTCCTCCGGAGCATGCAGGCGGTCGACAAGCAGGCCCGCCGGGTGCTCGAGCTGTTCGGCCACAAGGACGTCGGCCAGGTGACCGCCTCGGCCGGCCCGGAGCAGGAATACTTCCTGATCGACCGCAACTTCTACTTCAACCGGCCCGACCTCGTGATGACCGGCCGGACCCTGTTCGGCGCCCGGCCGCCCAAGGGGCAGGAGTTCGAGGACCAGTATTTCGGTGCGATCCCCGAGCGGGTGCTGGCCTTCATGCTCGAGGCGGAGCGGGAGCTCTACAAGCTCGGCGTGCCGGTCAAGACCCGCCACAACGAGGTGGCGCCGAGCCAATACGAGATCGCGCCGGTCTACGAAAACGCCAACATCGCGACCGACCACCAGCAGTCGATCATGCAGACCCTGACCCGCCTCGCGCAGAAGTACGGGATGGCCTGCCTGCTCCACGAGAAGCCCTTCGCCGGGATCAACGGTTCGGGCAAGCACGTCAACTGGTCGCTCGGCTGCAAGCTCGGCAACCTGCTCGAGCCGGGGGAGACGCCCCACGAGAACATGCAGTTCCTGGTGTTCTGCGCCGCGGTGATCCGCGCGGTGCACCTCCACGGCGACGTGCTGCGGGCCGTGGTGGCCTCGAGCGCCAACGACCACCGGCTGGGGGCCAACGAGGCCCCGCCGGCGATCATCTCGATCTTCCTCGGCGACCAGCTGGCCGACGTCTTCGAGCAGATCGAGCAGGGCAAGGTCACGGGCAGCAAGGCCAGCGGCACCCTCTCCGTGGGCGTCGACACGCTGCCGCCGCTGCCCAAGCACGCCGGCGACCGCAACCGCACGAGCCCCTTCGCCTTCACCGGCAACAAGTTCGAGTTCCGGGCCGTGGGCTCCAGCCAGTCGATCGCCGGGCCGCTCGTGGCCCTGAACACGATCGTGGCCGAGAGCCTCGACTGGGTGGCGACCGAACTGGAGACGGCCACCGGCGGTGACCCGGCCAAGCTCCCGGCGGCGGTGGAGAAACTGCTCCAGAAGATCATCACCGACCACAAGGGGGTGATCTTCAACGGCAACGGCTACTCCGAGGAGTGGCAGGTCGAGGCGAAGCAGCGGGGGCTGCCCAACCTCAAGGCCACGCCCGAGGCGCTCGACGTGCTCGTCACGCCGACCAACCTGGCGCTGTTCGCCAGGTACGGCGTGCTCTCCGAACGGGAGATGCGGAGCCGCTACGAGATCTACATGGAACGGTACTGCAAGGACCTCAACACCGAGGCCCAGGCCACGATCCAGATCGCCAAGACGATGGTCCTGCCGGCGGCCTACCGCTACCAGGGCGAGCTGGTCGACATCGCGTCCAAGCTCAAGGCCCTCGGCCAGTCGCCCCACCTCGGCACCCTCGACAAGCTGATGAAGCTGGTGGGCGACCTGGAGGGGCGGATCGAGGCCCTGGAAAAGGCGGCCTGCCACCAGGGCGGCGACGTGCGCGCGGAGATGGCCCACTTCCACGACGACGTGATCCCGGCGATGGTCGCGGTGCGGGAGACGGCCGACCAGCTGGAGATGATCCTGCCCGACGACCTCTGGCCGCTGCCCACCTACCGCGAGATGCTGTTCATCCGGTGAGCGCCGTCCCGCCGCAGGCTTCTGAGCCGGCTCCCGGCGACGTCGCCGGCGCGATCGCCGCCGAGGCGCTGCGGCTCGGCATCGCACTGCCCGCGGAGGCCGCGGGTCCACTGGCCGCGTATGCGGCGAGCCTTTGGGTCTGGAACGAGCGGCTCAATCTGACGCGGCACACCGACGTGGGTCGGTTCGTGTCGCGGGACGTGGGTGACGCGGCGGCCCTGCTGCCGCACCTGGCCCACGGGGAGCGGGTGCTCGACGTGGGCACCGGCGGGGGCGTGCCGGGCGTGATCCTCGCGATCCTCAGGCCGGACCTGCGGGTGGAACTGTCCGAGAGCGTGGCCAAGAAGGCCCGGGCGGTCGGCGCGATCGTCGGGGAGTCGGGGCTGACCGTGCCGGTTCACGCCTGCGCCGCCCAGGAGCTCGTCGCCAGTCGCCCTGCGGGCCGTGACCGCTTCGACACGCTCGTCGTGCGGGCGGTGGCGCCGCTGGCCAAGCTGCTCGGCTGGTTCGAGCCGATCGCGGGATCCTTCGGCCGCCTGCTCGTGATCAAGGGACCGCGGTGGGAGGAGGAGCTGGCCGAGGCCCGCGACAAGCGGCTGGGCAAGAAGGTCTCGATCCGCCGCATCGCCTCCTGGCCGCTCCGGGGCACCGACAACGAGAGCGTGCTGCTGGAAATCCGCACGGCCGGGTGACCCAAGCTCAGGGTTGGCCGCGCCTTCGGTGACGCAGGCTCGGGGCGGGCCATGCCATCTCGCCGGACGCTCCCTGCGGGCATCCTGCCCTCCGGTCGCTCGATGCTGGCCTCGCTCCGCAATCCTTGCTGCGCTCGGCCAGCAACGCCGTCTCGATTGGCACGGCCCACCCCTCGCAGCCCCACGGTTGGGGACGCGGCAAACGGATGGCGTGGATGCGTCTGAACTCGCATCGAGCGCTCGTTCGCGCACGAACACGGCCGCCCGGAGGTGCGGCCGGCGGCCGGAGGGCCGCCAAGGCTGCAGGGGGCAAGGATGCCCCTGCAGCCTTATCAAAGGTTCATGCCGAGGTAGCCGCCGGCCTCGTCGATCTTCGCCTGCTCATGGGCGAGCCGTTCGCGGGCTTTCGCCAGGTCGCCGGCGGCGATGTAACGGTCGAACTCGCTCTCCACGGCGTGCTTGGCCGAGACCGTGAGCCATTCGACCGCCGGCTGGGTCAGCCAGTCGCAGGTCTCGACGTCGATCGCGATCTCCAGGTCGCTGCCGGTGGTCTGGAGATCCGCGTCGTCGGTGAACACCGTCCCCTCGAACCGGAACCGCACCCAGCCGGCGGCCGGATCGTTGGTAAAACGGAACGTGCAGGATCCATCGGTGAGATAGTAGGCGTTGCGGGTGCCGTGCGCGGCCACGGCCCGTTGCATCCGTTCGAGCCGGGCCCGGTAGCCGGGCGAGGCGTCGAGCGGGATGTCGAGCCGGGGCACGCTCCGCAGCGGCGTGCACTCGAACGTGATCGCGACGGGTGGCAGGGAGACCGATTCGCTCATGACGGCGGCATTGTATCGCGCGACCTCGGCCGCCGCGCTGGCGGCCTCGCTGTTGGCCGGCTGCGGGCCGCGGTTGGCGGAGGCTCCTGCCGTGCGGGTCAGCGAGTCGCGGCGGCTCATGGGAGCGCCGTGGACGATCACGGTGCACGCGGCGAGCCGCGCGGCCGGCGCCGCGGCGATCGCCGCCGCCTTCGCCGAGATTGAACGGCTGGAACGAGTGCTCTCCGACTACGATCCCGCGAGTGAACTCTCCCGGCTCTCGGCTGCCGCGCCGACCCCCGAGCCCGTGGCCGTCGGAGCCGACCTGTGGCGGGTGCTCGTCGCGGCCGAGGGGACGCGGGAACTGACTGCCGGCGCCTTTGACATCGCCGTCGGCCCTCTGACATCGCTCTGGCGGCAGGCCCGGCGCAGCGGCCGGCTGCCGCGGCCCGACAAGCTCGCCACGGCGAAAGCGGCGGTCGGCGCCGGCACGGTCGAACTCCTGTCCGAGACACAATCGGTCTCCCTGCCGAAGCCCGGCACGAGGCTCGATCCCGGGGGCATCGGCATGGGCTATGCGGCCGACCGGGCGCTCGAGGTGCTCGCCGCCCGCGGGATCGAATCGGCCATGATCGACGCCTCCGGCGACGTGCTCGTCTCGGCCGCCCCCCCCGGCACCACCGGCTGGCGGATCACCGTCGCGCCCCTCCGAGCAGGCGACGTGGGGGAGACCCTCGTGCTGGCGCAGGCGGCCGTCACCACCTCGGGCGACGCCTACCAGGCCGTCGAGATCGACGGCGTCCGCTACAGCCACATCGTCGATCCCCGGACCGGCCTGGGGGTCACCGGTCCGACCGCGGTCAGCGTGATCGCGCCCGACGCCACGACCGCCGACGCGCTGGCCACCGCCGCGAGCGTGCTGGGGCACGCGGCCGGGCCGGCCGTCGTCGCGGCCTTCCCAGGCGCTGCCGCCCGCTTCGCCTGGTGGGAGGGGGGGGTCGACCGCGTGCTGACCACGCCCGGCTGGCCGGGCGAACGGCCGCCGCCCTGAGCGACCAACTGTCCGCGCCGCGGCCATGCGCGACATCCTGCACGCGCATTGCCCCGGCGGCCCGGCGGCTCCTACCGTTGGCGCATGCCGCATGCAGGTCGGCGTTGATGCCTCCAGGACGGGGCGAGCCGGTTCGGTCTTTTCCCTCCGGAGGAATCCCATGTCCTTTGCCGCAGAACACGAGTACGAACACATCGGGGAGTCGGCCGCCATCGCCGACCACGACCACGACCTGCTCGCCGAGCTCAACCGTCGCCTCGACGCCGTCTGGCGATACGACCAGTACATCGCCAACGCCGAGTGGCGGGACGAACTGCGGCAGTTCTGGATGGACGCCAAGGCGACCGACCAGCAGGCGATCTCGCGGCTCCGGCACCTGATCTCGACCGAGGTCCGCAACGGCTGTTTCTAGCTTCAAGGCTGCGGGGCCATCCATGGCCCCCGCAGCCCTGGCGGCCCTCCGGCCTTCGGCCGCGGCCGCCGGCCGCACCTCCGGGCGGCCGTGTTCGTACGCTTTTTTGGCGCGCGGCGATCGTCCAGACGAACCTTCGTAGCGGCGGGGCTGTGCCCCGCCGTGCAGGGACAGGGGTCGCGAGCGGATTCCGCGGACCGGAGGCCCGCGGCTACACCCGTTGGACGGCTCGGGGTTGCCCGTGCCAATCGAGCGGCGTTGCTGGCCGAGCGCAGCCAGGATGGCGAAGCGAGGGCAGCATCGAGCGACCGGAGGGCAGGATGCCCGCAGGGAGCGTCCGGCGAGATGGCACGGGCAATCCCGAGCCTGCGTTACCCACGATGTGAGCAGGTTTGAGCGGCGTCCGGTGGCAGGGGTATCCTGCGGGTCATGGACGTGCCTCGCCCCTTCGTTCCCTGCAGGATGCCGCTGTCCATCTTCATGGGCTTGGCTGCCGCTCTGACGCTCGGCTGCCGGCCGGCTGAGACGGGCTATTTCGGCACCACCACGCCGCGGCACCCGCCCACCGAACTCTGGATCAACAACGCCGGCGAACCCGAGTGGCTCGACCCCAACCGGTGCGCCGACGGCAACGGCGGGGAGATCATCTGGAACACGTTCGCCGGCCTGGTGCAGGCCCACCCGGCCACGCTCGAGCCGATGCCCGAGATCGCCACCCACTGGGACGTGTCGGCCGACCGGCAGACCTACACCTTTCACCTGCGGCCCTCGCAGTGGTCCGACGGCACCCCGCTGACGGCCCACGACTTCGTGTTTTCGTTCCGGCGGCTCGTCGACCCGAAGACCGGCAGCAAGTACGCCACCAACGGTCACATCTTCAAGGGCGGGGCCGCGGTCGGCCGCGGTGCCGCCCCGCCGGAGTCGCTCGGCGTGCGGGCCGCGGACGATCTCACGCTCGTGGTCGAGCTCGAGGATCCGCTCCCCTATTTCCTCTCGTTCCTCACCTTCTACTCCTTCATGCCGATCCCCCGGCATCTGCTCGCGGATCTCGAACGCCGCGGCATCGACGAGGCACTCTGGACCCGGCCGGAGCACGTCGTCTCGAACGGGCCCTACCGGCTCAGCGAGTGGAAGTTTCGCCAGCGGATGGTGTGCGAACGCAATCCCCGCTACTGGGACGCGGCCAACGTCCGGCTCGACCGCGTCCGGGTGGCGATGGTGGAGAGCTACACCACCGCGCTCACCATGTACGCCGCCGGTGAGTTCGACTGGCCGGGCAGCAACACCTCGCTGCCGGCGGAGTTCATGGATCACCTGGCCGGCTACCGGGACTTCCGCCGCCATCCCTACCTCGCGTCATATTACTACTGGATCAACACCAAGGCGCCGCCGCTCGACGATCCGCTGGTCCGCCGGGCGCTCGCCCTGGCGATCGATCGCGAGGCGCTGGTCCGCCACGTCACCCGCGGCGGCCAGATTCCCGCGGCCGACCTGGTGCCCGACGGCGTCGCCGGCTACCGGGCCCTGGGGCGGCCCCTGTTCGACCCCGAAGGCGCCCGTCGCCTCTTGGCGGAGGCGGGCTACGCCTCGGGCGCCGACGTGCCCGCGATCACCCTGACCTACAACACCTCGGAGGGCCACAAGCAGGTCGCCGAAGCCGTCCAGCAGATGTGGAAAGACGTCCTCGGGATCAGCGTTGAGCTTGAAAACCAGGAGTGGAAGGTGTTCCTTTCGACCGCCGAGATGAACAACTTCCAGCTCTGCCGCATGGGCTGGACGGCCGACTATGCCGACCCCTTCACCTTCCTCGAACTGCTCACGACCGCGTGCGGCAACAACCACTCCAACTGGAGCGATCCCGCCTACGACCGGCTGCTCAAGGAAGCCAACCGCGAGCCCGACCCGGGGAAGAGGCTGGCGAAGTTCCGGGAGGCGGAGGCGCTGGCGCTCGAGCAGCAGCCGCTGATCCCGCTCTACACCTACACCCGCACCCAGCTGGTCAAGCCGTACGTCCGCGGCATCTGGGGCAATCACCAGGACCGCCATCCCTGGAAATACATCTGGATCGACGAGGCGGCACCCGCCGCGCCCGCCGCCGATCCGCCGCCGCCCACGCCCGGGGAGGCCGCCTCGTGACCCGCTTCATCCTCCGTCGGCTCGTGGAGCTCGTGCCCACGGCGCTCGTGATCGTGGCGGCGTCGTTCGCACTGGTGCGGCTCGCGCCCGGCTCGCCGTTTTCGAGCGAGCGGGAGATCCCGCCCGAGGTGCTCCGCCAGCTCGACGCCAAGTATGGCTTCGACCGGCCGCTGCCGGAGCAGTTCGCCCGCTATCTCGGCAACCTCCTGCGGGGTGACCTGGGGTTGTCCACGAAGTATCCGCAGCGGAGCGTCAACGAGATCATCGCCGACGGCTTTCCCGTCACGCTGTCGCTCGCGGCGGTGGCGCTCGCGTGGGCGCTGCTGGTCGGCATCACGGCGGGCGTCATCGGGGCCGTCCGGCAGAACACCGTCTGGGATCATGCGGCGATGACCGCGGCCCTGGTGGGCATCAGCATCCCGAGCTTCGTGCTCGGGCCGGTGCTCGTGCTTCTGGTCTCGCTGCGGTGGCACCTGCTGCCACCCGCCGGCTGGGGTGACTGGCGGCACGTGATCCTCCCCGGACTCACGCTCGGCACGATCTACGCCGCGAGCATCGCCCGACTCACCCGGGGCGGCATGCTCGAGGTGGTGCGGAGCGACTTCGTCCGCACCGCCCGGGCCAAGGGGCTCGCGGAGCGGCTGGTGATCTGGCGGCACATGCTCCGGGGCGGCCTGCTGCCGGTCGTAAGCTACCTCGGCCCCGCCATCGCCAACCTGCTGACCGGCAGTGTGGTCGTCGAGAAGATCTTCAACGTTCCCGGCATCGGCCCCTACTTCGTCGACGCCGCCTTCAACCGCGACTATTTCCTCGTGCTGGGGATCGTCATCCTGTACGCCGGCTTTCTGCTGGTCATGAACCTCCTGGTGGACGTGGTCTACGGCCTGCTCGACCCGAGGATCGAGTATTCATGACCACCACCGGCACCGCCGTCAGCCGCCCTGAACTCGTGGCCGGCACCTCGCTCTGGGCCGACGCCTGGAAGCGGCTCCGGCGGAACCGCCTGGCGGTGGCCAGCGGGATCGTGATCCTGTTTCTGGCCGGGGCCTGCCTCGTCGGGCCGTGGCTGATCGCCGCCACCTGGGGCTACGACGAGGCGACGCAGGATCTCGCCTACGGCCCGCAGCCTCCCTCCTGGGCCCACCCCTTCGGCACCGATTTCTACGGCCGCGACCTGCTCGTGCGGGTGCTCTCGGGCGGCCGCGTGAGCCTCTCGGTCGGGCTGCTCGCCGCGGTGGTGGCCGCCACGATCGGCACGGTCTACGGCGCCGTCTCGAGCTACGCGGGGGGCCTCGTCGACGCGGTGATGATGCGGACGGTCGACATCCTCTACGCCCTGCCCTACATGTTTCTCGTGATCATCCTGGTGACGATGCTGGGCAAGAGCCTGCTGCTCGTATTCCTGGCCCTGGGCGCGGTGGGCTGGCTGCTGACGGCCCGGATCGTGCGCGGGCAGGTGATGAGCCTCAAACAACAGGACTTCGTGCTCGCGGCCCGGAGCCTCGGCACGCCCGGCCGCGCCATCATGTTCCGCCACCTGATCCCCAACACGCTCGGGCCGGTGATCGTCACCTTCACCCTGACCGTGCCCTCGATGATCCTCCAGGAGGCGTTCCTCTCGTTCCTGGGGCTCGGCGTGCAGGCGCCCCGGGCCAGCCTCGGCGCGCTGATCAACGACGGCGCCAACCAGATGCTCGTCTTCTGGTGGACGCTCGCCTTCCCCGGCGGCGTGATGGCCCTGATGCTGTTCGCGCTCAACTTCCTGGGCGACGGCATCCGCGACGCCCTCGACCCACGGATGCGGCAGTAGGCACCTGGCGGTTTCAAGATGTCGGACAAGATTGATGCAGCGTCCAGCGAACCGGGATTGCCAGTGCCCTCTCGCCGGACGTTCACTCCGGCCATCCTGGCCTCCGCTCACTCCATGCTGGCTGCGCTTCGCCATCCATGGCTGCGCTTGCCAACAAGGCCGGCTCCAGGGCACTGGCAACCCCCGAAAGCGGATCGTTCAACTCTGACCACGAACGCGTAACGTGCTCCCGCCTGCCCCCGACACCGTGCTGGAGGTCCGCGACCTGCGGACGTTTTTTCGCACCGACGGCCACGTCGTGAAGGCCGTCGACGGCGTGAGCTTCACGGTCCGCCGCGGCGAGACGCTGGGGCTGGTGGGGGAAAGCGGGTCAGGGAAGAGCGTGGCCTGCCTCTCCGCCCTGCGGCTGCTGCCCGCGCCGCCGGCCTTCCACCCCTCGGGCCGGATCCTCTACCGGGGCCATGACCTGCTGGCGGCTCCCGAGCGGGAGCTCGAGCGGCTCCGCGGTGACCGGCTGGCGATGATCTTCCAGGATCCGATGACTTCGCTGAATCCCTACCTGAGCGTCGCCCGGCAGCTCACCGAGGTGCTCGAGGTCCACAAGGCCGCGTCGCCCGCGGCGGCTCGCCGGGCGGCGATCGCGATGCTCGAGCGGGTCGGGATCCCCGACGCGGGCCGACGGATCGACCAGCATCCCCACCAGTTCTCCGGCGGGATGCGGCAGCGGGTGATGATCGCCATGGCCCTGCTCTGCGAGCCCGAGGTGCTCTTCGCCGACGAGCCGACGACGGCCCTCGACGTGACGATCCAGGCCCAGATCCTCGAACTGATCGCCGAACTCCAGGCGGCGCTCGGCACGGCCGTGGTGCTCGTGACGCACGATCTCGGGGTCGTCGCGGGCACGACCGATCGGGTGGCGGTGATGTACGCCGGGCGGATCGTCGAGGAGGGCACGACGGCGGAGGTGTTCGCCAACCCGCTCCACCCCTACACCCGCGGGCTGCTGGCGAGCCTGCCGCGGATCGACGCGCCGCCACGCGGGAGGCTCGACGCGATCCCGGGGCTGCCGCCGGACCTCGGTCACCTGCCGTCGGGCTGTCCGTTCCATCCCCGCTGCGGCCTGGCGACCGACCGCTGCCGGCGGGACCGCCCGCCGGTGGCCGCCGTCTCGCCCACCCACCGCGCCGAATGCTTCGAAGCGGAGGCGGCCCGATGACCCAGCCGGCTCGGCCGCTGCTCGACGTCCGCGACCTGGCGGTGACGTTCCCGCTGCCTGCCCGCGGGCTGTTCGGCCGCGGGCGCGAGGCGGTGCAGGCGGTGGCCGGCGTCAGCTTTTCGGTTCACCGGGGCCAGACCCTCGGCCTGGTGGGGGAGAGCGGCTGCGGCAAGTCGACGACCGGTCGGGCCGTGCTCCAGCTGCTCAAACCCACGGCGGGCAGCGTGGCGTTCGACGGGCTGCCGATCCACGAGTGGTGGGTGCGGCGCGGCGGCCGCTGGGCCTGGGACTCCCGGCTGCACGACCTCCGCCGGCGGATGCAGATGGTCTTCCAGGATCCGTTCGCGTCGCTCAATCCCCGGATGACCGTGGAGGCGATCCTGGCCGAGCCGCTGCGAAACTTCGGGCTGGCGGCGGGCCGTGACCGGCGGGAGCGGGTCCAGCGGCTGATGGAGACCGTCGGCCTCGACCCGCGGTTCATCCGCCGCTACCCGCACGAGTTTTCGGGGGGTCAGCGGCAGCGGATCGGGATCGCCCGGGCGCTGGCCCTCGGCCCCGAACTGCTCGTGGCCGACGAGCCGATCAGCGCGCTCGACGTCTCGATCCAGGCCCAGATCCTGAACCTGCTGGGGCGGCTCCGGGAGGAACTCGGCCTGACGATGATCTTCATCGCCCACGACCTCGCCGCCGTGCGGCACGTGAGCGACCGGATCGCCGTGATGTACCTGGGCCGGATCGTCGAGGAGGCCGACGCCAGGCAGCTCGTCGCGGCGCCCCGCCATCCCTACACGCAGGCCCTGATCTCGGCCGTGCCGCTGCCCGATCCGGTCCGGGAACGGTCACGCGACCGGATCGTGCTGGCGGGCGAGCTGCCGAGCCCCGTGAACCCGCCCTCCGGCTGTCCCTTCCACACCCGCTGCCCGCTCCGGGAAGAGCGGTGCATCCGCGAGGTTCCCCCGCTCGTGGCGATCGCCCCGGGACACGCCGTCGCCTGCCACCTGGTCGAGTCTCCACCACTCCCAGCTTCTCCAGTTTCACGCCACTCGTGACGACTTTGACGATTGCCCCAAGTTTGCGGGGAGTGAGGTCCGATATCCCGGATGCTGCCGCTCCGCCTCGGGTCGCGAGTCCGTGCAGGTCCGGAGTCGGGGGGCGCCGGATCGGGCGAGGTCGTCGTTCGACGACCGAACCCCTCGAGGCGCAGCGGCGGCATCGTGCCGTCCGACCGAGTCACCACGAACACCGGCCCCGCCGGTGCCCCCACCGTGTCCCGCATCCTCAAGCAAGCCTGGGTGGTCCTGACGAGCGTCACGCTCGTGGCTTCGGGCTGTGCGCCGCGGCAGCCGTTCTACTTCTTCGAAGACGGCGACCTCTCGCACTACGTGGGGGCCGTCCAGAAGATGGAGTATCCCGACAGCTGCGAGGAGCCGCTCGACGAGGCGGCCGGGGCGACCGAGCCGCTCACCCTCACGAACCCCACGTTCGACGAGATCTGGGAACTGTCGCTCGAGGAGGCGATTCGCACGGCGCTCGAAAACGGCAAGGTGCTCCGCAACCTCGGCGGCCGGTTCGCCAGCTTCGGCGGCCCCCGGCCACAGACCGGTGAGCCGGCCGTCTCGCTGCTGACCGCCCCCTCCCAGACACCCACGATCTACGACCCCGCGGTCGCCGAGACCGACCCCTTCCGGGGCGTCGAGAGCGCCCTCGCGCTGTTCGACGCCCAGCTGTCGAGTTCGCTGACGTGGGACCGAATCAACCGGCCACAGAACTTCCGGCCCAACCAGTTTTTTCCGCAAAACTTTGAAGGCGCTACCGCCAACTGGACATCCGGTGTGCAAAAACGGTCCGTGACCGGTGCCACCTGGGGATTCCAAAACCAGACGCTCTATGACAGCAACAACCAGCCAGCCCGCGAACTTCCGACCTCTTGGCAAACGAACTACGACTTCTCCTTCAACCAGCCACTCCTCCAGGGAGCGGGCGCCACGTACAACCGGATTGCCGGCCCCGACTTCTTCGACAATCTCTATGGGCGGCCCAACTTCCGCGGCGTGCTCCTGGCCCGGATCAACGCCGACATCTCGCTGGCCGACTTCGAGGCGGGCGTCCGCAACCTGGTCAGCGACACCGAGCAGAGCTACTGGGAGCTCTCCTTCGCCTACCGCAACCTCGAGGCCCGCAAGGCCGGCCGCGACAGCGCCCTCGAGGCCTGGCGGAAGGTGCACGCACTCTACGTCGAGCAGTCGCGCGGTGGCGAGGCCGACAAGGAGGCCCAGGCCCGGGAGCAGTATTTCTTCTTCCGCAGCGAGGTCGAGCAGGCCCTGACCGACGTCTACCGCGCCGAGAACCGGCTCCGGTTCATGATGGGCATCTCGGCCAGCGACGGCCGCCTGATCCGCCCCTCCGACGAGCCGACCACCGCCCGGATCACGTTCGACTGGCAGCAGTCGCTCGTCGAGGCCCTCTCCCGTTCAGCCGAACTCCGCCGTCAGAAGTGGATCATCAAGCAGCGGGAGCTCGAACTGGTCGCCGCCAAGAACCTGATCCTGCCCCGGCTCGACCTGGTGGGCCGCTGGCGGTTCCTCGGCATGGGCCAGGACCTGATCAACCAGAACTACAACCCTTACGAAGCCAATAACACCGTCAACCCGGCGAATCCCGACCCGCTTTTGGGCACGGATGCCTACTCGACGCTGTTCAGCGGGAAGTTCCAGGAGTGGCAGGCCGGGGCGCAGTTCCTGATGCCGCTCGGCTTCCGCCGCGAACTCGCCACCGTCCGCCACCATCAGCTCCAACTCGCCCGCGAGCGGGCCCGGCTCCAGGACGAGGAGCTCGAGGCCTCCCACGCGCTCGTCGACGCGGTCCGCAACGTCGACACCAACTTCGCGCTGGCCCAGACCAACTTCAACCGCCGGGTGGCCGCCGAGCGGCAGGTGGAGGCGGTGCAGGCCGCCTACGACGCCAACACCGTCACGCTCGACCAGCTGCTCGACGCCCAGCGGCGGCGGGCCGAGGCGGAGAGCTCCTACTACCGGGCGCTCGTCGACTACAACCGCTCGATTTCGCAGCTCCACTACCGCAAAGGGTCGCTGCTCGAATACAACGGCGTGTTCCTCGCCGAGGGCCCCTGGCCGGGCAAGGCCTACTTCGACGCCCATCGGCGGGCCCGCCAGCGGGACGCGAGCCTGTACCTCGACTACGGCCACTCGCGGCCGGGCGTGTTCAGCCGCGGCCCCGTGACCCAGTCGTTCGAGTCGGTCGGTGCCGCCGCCCGGCCGGTGCAGATGCCCCCGCTGGAGCCGGCCACCCGGCAGGACGAACTGCCGGCCAAGGAAGAGCTGCCGGCCGGCCCGTCGGCCCCGGCCACGCCCGAACTCCTCCCCGCCCCCGCCTCGAGCGTCAGCGCGGCTTTTCCAGGAGACCTTGGGCCTCGATCGCCGACCGCATGGCCCGGCCCTGATTCATCTGCAGCGACAGCACCCGCCACTGCCGCTCGCTGACCGCGTTCCGCAGCGGCTTGGCGTCGAGCTCGGCCAGCACCATCAGCACGAGCTGGCGGCGCATGTTGGAATCGATGCGGCCCAGCGCCTGCGGATCGTTCCGCAAGGGCGGCTCGTGGGCGAGCAGTTCGGCGCTGATCGCGTCGGACTGTCGCTGGTCGAGCCCGAGCGACTCGTCGAGCTTGGACATCGTCTCCAGGACCATCGCCCGCCACTGAAACGACCGGCGGGCCTCGTCCTCGGCGGCGAGGCTGGCCTGCTGTCGATCATCCAGGATCGACGCCGTGGCCGCGGCGAACAACGAGCCCTCGTGAAACACGTTCCGCAGGCGATCGCGGCACTTGGCCACGTCCTGCTGGAACGCGTGCCACGCCTTCTGCCCGGCCTGGTCGTTCATGTCGATCTGGCGGCCGATGTAGGGGGTGCGGATCGCCTCCACCTCGTGGGCGAAGCGGCGGGCATCCGACTCGACGGCCAGCGCCAGCCGGCGCTGCTGCTCCGCGGTGAGCGCGCAGGCGGCCGCCATCCGGTCGATCCGCTTGCGGCCCAGTTCCCGGGCCCGCTCCAGGGCCGGAGACGGCCGGGGGCCGGGCGGTTCCTGCCCGGGTCCGCTGCGAAGCACCCAGCCGTTGCCGTGCTGCTCGAACAGGTTGGCGTCGAAGTTGCCGCCCAGATCGATCAGGTGCGGCTGCCGCATGCCGGCCTCGTCGGGGCCCGCGTCGAGGACCACGTCGTCGTCGATCGCGCCGGCAATGCCGGAGCAGACGACCGCCGCCAGCAGCCCCACGACTGCCCGTGCGATCCACCGCCGGTGAGGAACGACGCTCATGGACTCCACCATGGATCAGTCTGTTGGATGCCCTGGCCGTCGATCTGGAGGTTGAAGCCCTGGCCCAGGAACCTCGCGCCGGCGGCCCGGCACCAGGCCTCCCAGGCGGCCACCTGGTCGGCGGCCAGGTGGGGCACGATCGCATCGGCCGCGTCGTCGGGGGCGGGCGGATAGTCGTTGACCCGCATGTCGCCCCGGTTGCCGAGCTCGCGGGTCCACTGGGGCCGCCAGGAGCGGGTGAGCTCCGCCTCGATTTTCCGCCGCTGGTCGGCCGACAGATCGAGCTGCCGATCCACCCGCGCGAGGATCGACAGCCGGGCCGCTTCGGCCCGCCGGGCCTCGCGGCGTTCGACCTGCTCCCGGTACGCCGCGAACTCCGCCGGGGCGGCCAGCGGCTCGACGGCCTTCTCCAGCCGCACGCGGATCTCCCGCCGGGGATCGAAGTCGTCGCGGCCGAGCCGGCCGTTGAACTGCCGCTCCGTGAAGCCGCGGGCGCCGGCGGCCACGGCCTCGCGGCCGGCCGCCATGATCTGCCGGCGGGCGGCCGGCTCGAGGCCGCCGCAGCACCGCCGGATCAGCTCGAGTTCGCTGTTGAGCACCGGCTGAAACATCCGCTCGAGCTGCTTGGCGTGCTGCTCGATCTGCTGCCGCTGCTGGTCGGCCGGCGGCGGGTTGTCGACCGGCGGAGCGGCGAAGGCCCGCACCCCCTGCTGCAGGAGCCAGCCGAGCGCGCGGGCATCCCGCTCGGCGGCCGCCTGAGCGGCTGCGGCCCCCTTGGCGGCCGCGGCGTCGTCGCCCCACAGGGCAGGCTGCGCGAGGAGGAGCGTCGCCAGGGCGGCGCAGGCACGGGCGTGCGATCGGCAGCGCATCCAGCTCACCGCTCGTAGATCGGGAGGAACTTGTAGTTCACCGCCAGCGACAACAGCGCGAGCGTCGTGTCGACCGTGCCGCCGAAGCCACCGCCCCGGCCCATGAAGCCCGAGAAGCTCCCGTCCTTGCCCTGCATCTTCTTGAGTTCCTGGACGAGGCCGTCGTTCCACCGGGCCCAGGCGTCGACGTCGCCCTGGAAGAGGGCCTGCGCCCGGTAGTAGCGGGTGTAGGTCGGATAGCCCTCCAGCTGCGACTGCGGGTCGACGCTGCGGCCCTTGAGGTAAGCCAGCGCCTGCTCGTACTGCGGCAGCTGCTTTTCTCGGGCGATCGCGTAGACGAGCACGGCGATGCTCGTGACCGCGTCGCTGCCTCCGCCCGCGCCGCCGGAGTAGCCGACCTGACCGTTCGAGCCGGTCATCGAGACGTAATACTTGATCGCCCGGTCGATGGTCTCGTCGGGCACCTCGATGCCCGCGTTGCGGGCGCCCAGGAGCCCCATCATGACGGCCCCGGACACCGACGTGTCGGCGTCACGGGCGTCGGGCGAATACCGCCAGGCGCCGAGCGGGTTCTTCTTCGCCGAGGTCACGGCACAGCGGACCGCCAGTTCCAGGGCCTGCCCGAGCGAACGGCCCGCACCGGCCCCCTGGGGGACGCCCGCCTCCTCCCACAGCTTCCGGTCATCGACCGTGCCATACGCCTCGGCCAGGGCCAGCATCGCGAAGCCATGCTGATACATGCTGTCGTGGCCGCGGCCGCTCGCGAGAAACCCGGTGTTGGGATCCTGATCGACGATGATGCTGCGGAGGGCTTTGCGGATCGGAACCCGGTAGGGCCCGAAGTTGGGGTCCTCGCCCGAGGCCAGGAGCACCATCACCGCCATGCCCGTCACGCCCGGACCGGCCTGACCGTCCTTCCAGGCACCCGATGCATCCTGGGTCTTGAGGAGAAAGCGGACGCCCGCGTCGTAGATCTCGCGGACATCGCGGGGCACCGGATCGCCGTACCGCACGAGTGGGCCGTCGGCCGCCGCCGGCCCCGCCACCATGGCCGTCCAGGCGAGCGCGAAGGCGAGCGTGACGCCGCAAGTCGCGTGGACGACGTCGAGCAGACTGCGGCGGTTCAGCCGCGACAGGGGGCGGTGCATCAGGGAACCTCCTCGCCGGCCGACGTGTTCACCGTCTCCAGAATACCCTGCTCGACCAGCATTCGCTCGACCGCCTCGGGTTGGCCGGCCTGGACGATTCGCCGCTGGAGTTCGGCCCACTGCCGCGGGTCGAGGAGCGGCTGCACCGCCCGCTCGCCGGCCCTGCCGAGCCGGGCCAGCACGAGCATCCCATGCAAGCTCGTGGGGTCGCGGGCCTGGCGTTCGTCCTCGAACACAGCCAGCGGAGGGACGTCGGCAAGCAACAGTTCCACGAGCGCTTGATGCTGGCGGCGGGAGAGCCCGAGCACGGTCTCGTCGAGCTGGCCGAGCCCCAGCCGGACCATCGCCTCCCAGCGGGTCACACGCCGGCCGGCGATCCAGTCGGCCAGCCGGTGCCGCTGGTCCGACTCCAGGATCCCGTTCTCGACCGCCGACACGAGCGAGCCGTGGTGGAAGGCGTGATCGATGAGCGTGCGACACCGAATCGCATCCTGCTGCAGCGCCTGGAGCCGCTCCTGCTCGACCGGCAGCCGCTGCCTCGCGATCCGCTGACCGACGTAGTTCCGCCGCACCGCGTCGATCTCCCCGGCAACCCGCCTCAGGTCGCTCGCGAGCGCCAGATCGAACACCTTCCGCTGCTCCGGCGAAAGACCACAGACCTGCTCCAAGCGGGTGATGCGGGCCTCGCCGCGGCGCCGAAGGTCGGTCAGTTTCCCGAGCACGCCGTCGTCGGCGTTCGGCGGCGCCCGGTTCACGACGACCCCGTTGTTCACGATGACGCCGTTGTTGATCACGACCCCGTTGTTGATGACCACCGCCTGCGCGGCCCGCGAGCGGCCGAAGGCCTGCTGGTCGAACAACAGGCCGAGGTCGTAGTCGGCCGGGCGGGCCAGGCCCATGACCTGGACGTTTCCCGCCGGCACGAATCGCACCGTTTCGGCCGGCTGCACGGCGTCAGGCGTGTCGCCGACCTGGTCGTCGGCCGCCCGGGCCCCGCCGCCCCAGGCCGCCATGACCAGCGCCACCGCCAGCCCGGCGGCCAGCCCGCGACGATGGGTCGCCGGCCAGGATGTCACTTCGGCGCCTCCACGGCCCTTGCCCACCAGGCAGACACCGTCTCGGGGTCCAGTTCGGCGCCGACCGCTT
>Ga0214921_10001277_pt1 | contig 43430 bp, 42 predicted proteins | sample LL1505_MetaG_FD_177992 | JGI IMG/M metagenome (GOLD analysis project Ga0214921, IMG submission 177992) | Freshwater microbial communities from Lake Lanier, Atlanta, Georgia, United States - LL-1505 | ecosystem: Environmental > Aquatic > Freshwater > Lake | place: USA: Georgia | collected...
CCCAACAACATTCTTTGCATGGTAAATGGAATTTGTATTATCATTTACCACACGATAAAAACTGGGATTTATCTAGTTATACAATTATAATGAAAAGTATTGATACTGTAGAAAAAGTAATAACATTGAACGAACTTTTACATGAAAATATTGTAAAAAATTGTATGTTGTTTGTTATGAGGGAAGGCATTACGCCCATGTGGGAAGACCCACGAAATAGAAATGGTGGCTGTTTTTCTTATAAAGTTCTCAATAAACATGTTCCAGAAGTATGGAAAAATCTTTTTTATTTATTATGTGGTGAGGCTTTATGTGAAAATATTGACGATATGAAACATATCAATGGAATTACTATTTCACCGAAAAAAAATTTTTGTATTATAAAAATTTGGTTAGATATATCTGAGTTACAAGATCCAAATGTAATTATCAATATCAATAATTTATCCAAACAGGGGTGTCTTTTTAAGAGACATGAACCTGAGTTTTAGAATTATAAATACAATTAGTGTTTTTATATTTTTTGTTTTAGTTTATATTATTTTAATCAATATCGCGAAGAATCGAAATTGTATTTGGTAACTTAGTTAAATAATTTCCCAATTTATCGATCAATGGTGCATATATATATATTCATCATCAGTAAAATCAATTTCCTCATATTCTTCAGGAGGTTTTTCTTGTTTCTTTATAATATTTTCTTTATAATATTTTTTTTTATTTATAACTTCTTTCAAATATTGTTTATAAAGAACCCAATTTTTGAACTTGAAATTAGGTATAAAATTAATAATTGCATCTCTATCAAAAGGATTTATTTTTTCAAAACATTGTAAACTATCTTGTGCAAATGTATAGAATTCTCCAATATTATCTATTTCTAAATAATCTAATATCATTATTTTACCATAAGCTAATGCAATACCCCATTCTTTCAAAGAACAGAAACAGTCCATTTCATTATTGATCGTTAATATAAAGATTTCACTATTTTTTATCATTTCTTCATTGCGCTTGATCAATATATCGGTATATGGTACCATGTCTTGAAGAATATCACTTCCAAATTGTCCGTGTTGTGCCTCAAAATTTTCAGTTAAAACAACACAAGGACCAGTTAAGAAATGTTTCTTTTTTTCAATAATAGGAATTTTATATGTTAAATTTAAAAATTCTGATAATTTAATTATTTTATCTTCTTGTTCTAATTTTATACCTAATGATGTTTTACGAGTTGTTAAATCTTGTTTTGTATTCGTAACTAATATTCGATTTCCACTATCATAATTTTCAATTGATTCGATTCCTATTTTGCCAGCAAAATATATTTTTTTTTTCAAACTTTTTCTACATGTAGGACAACTTAACTTAGTTAAATTATCATAACATTCGTTACATATATGAAAAACACAAGAAACACATAATTTCATACCAATTTCATCATTACATAAATTGCATAAATTCGACATGATTATAACTTTTATATTGATAATACTTTATTATAAATTCATTATTCAATTTTTTATATTACGTAAAATATGTTTGGAACTTTTTTATTAGTATTTTTAGGATCTAGTTCCTACTAAATACTAACGAAAAAGTTCCGACAAAAAATGTTTTTGCATTTTTTGATTTTTTTATTTTAATTTTCAAAGCATATGACTGCATAACGTAAAAATCACACTTTTTATAAAATTTTTCATTGGACTTTCTAAAAATGGACAAAAATAAATGTCCATTTTTTCAGAGCGACCCGATTTCTTTTTTCCAGATTTTGTGTAAACATTTTACGTAAAATATCTATAATAGAATAGGCCCAACCAACGGTCTAATAATATCGATCAAGTTCAAATATAATTCTTTATTATGAATCGACGGATTTTCAATGGTGATAACACTTAGATTTTTATATATACTATCAAAATAATCATTATCAAAATAATCATCAAACAAATTTTCGTTGTATTTTTTAATCATACAATAAAGCATTTCACTATCTAGAAAATGAATTTTCGCTCTACGTTCAATAATAGCATGTTCTGGTTTACGACTAATGATTTTCCAGCCATCTGGATTTGTCTCTGTTTTCAATCGATACCTAGGTAATTGTTCATAAGATACAGCACGAACCTGAGGAATTGTTTTATCGATATCTTCACCAACATTCATATACGTATTATAATTGTATTTTTTTGCAATATACCAGTATCCGCATTTGTTTAGTTTTTCTATCAATTTATCCAGGACTTCAGTCAAAACCACAAACTCAATACTTTGTGTAAGATCACTATTGTTAGTACTATAATAAGTATATACGTATTTATTTAGTTCTAACATTTGATTATATACAACAGGATCATTTAATAGATGGTCTTCGACATCATTTTCGATAGTTCCTAATAGTTTTTGTCTACCAACTTCTAGTAGCTCCTTGTATTTATAAATATAGTTGTTTTGATTTTCAGATAACATTTTATTGCATTTTTTGTTCTCAAAAATATATTTATTATGTTCAATTTTTTATGTAAAAATATAAAAAATTGATGTATTTTATCTACATAAAAATATATACATAAAGCAAAACCATGAAAATCGTAACCAAATACATCGATTGTATTGACATAGAATATAAAGTAGGATCAAATGCACAAGAGAATCATGATATAATCGACGCGGCAGAACCAGAAGATTATTGGTTTCATATATCAGGTTGTTCTTCATGTCATGTTATTTGTAAAATACCCGAAAACATAAATGATAAGAAAATATTACAAAAAATAGCAAAACAAGGCGCTGTTATATGTAAGGCAAATTCAAAATATAAAAGTTATAAAAACGTACAAATCGATTATACAAAAATAAAAAACGTCACCAAATTACAGAAACCCGGTAGTGTTATTATTACAAATTCGAAGCCCATTTTTATTTAGTACTAAATTTATATATAAAAATATATATATATATAAATATATTATGACCATTAAAAATATAAAAATTTTTGGAGAACGCAATAGTGGAACAACTTATCTTGAACAACTTCTTAAAAAAAATTTACAAGATGTAAATATTTTTTCATCTTATTATAAAGGCGGAACTGGTTGGAAACATGGATTTCCAAAGATCGAATTATTTAATAATTTAAATGATGTGTTATTTATTTTTATTATTAGAGATTTTGATTCTTGGATAAAATCAATGTTTATAAATCCTTATCATTATAAAAAACCAAATAATATGCATGAGTTTATTACTAATAAATTAGTAATAGACGAAAATAGAAAAGATCACGATGTAAATATATATGAATATGAAAAACAAAATATAATAGATTTAAGATATTCAAAAATAGAAAGTTATCTGAATTTTTATAAAAATGTAAATAATGCTATAATAATTAATCTTAATTATTTACAGAATAATTATGCGAGTTTTATTAATTTTATTAATGAAAAGTATAAATTAAAAATTATGAATAGTATTCAGCCTATCGTCAATCATACAAAAGATGCAAATATAAAAAATATTAATAGAGATTATAATTTAGTTATACCAACAGACATTAAAAAAAACATCAAAATAGAAGAATTTGTAAATAATTTACAGCAAAATTATTATAAGATTTTGTAAAAATTATTGAATAGCTAGAAAACATAAAAATAGTAATGTAGTTACAAGTGTTTCTGTAGTTTTCAAACCATATTTTTTTATTGTTTTTTTACAAAATAAGGTGTTTTCGAATTCGTTTAACCTCGTTAGCATGGGTGATTGTAAAATAAAAAATATAATACCATATCCATAATTATAGAGTGTTGACAACATAATCGAATTAGTAAGAATACTAAATCTTAATATTTTAGATATTAATCGATAAGTGAATTGTCTACCATATTTAGTTGGTATAGTATTAATACCTTTTTGAATATCTCCATCCGCATCTTTTATATCATACAACATTTCTACACTAATTGATCCAAACAAAATCATACGCGCTAGTACCATTAATAATTCGAAATTTCTATTTGTACAACCAATACATAGAGCTGGAAAAATCGTAGAAAATGATATTAATCCAGCACATGTCAAGTTTTTTATAAATATTATTCTTTTAAAAATGGGTGTATATAATAGTATTACTAGGTTTGCAATATGTACAACGTTTTGTGATGATGCATTGAGATATCTAAGAGACAACAATTCAGTAATTACTATGAAAAAGGCTGAAATACTGATTGCATCTTGTTTTGTAAGTTCGCCAGTAATAAGTGGTCGTGTTGGTGTGTTTATTTTATCTATTTCCATGTCAAATATATCATTTATTATCATGCTATTAGACATTATTAATAGGGTTGTTATAATAGAAACCATGAATGGAGTTGAATATATTAAATCTAAAACATTCGGCATCATAATAAAACCACTGGACATTGATAGAAAAAGTGTTGGAAGGATATTTTCGGTACGGATTATTTTTATGAATCCGGATGATTTTTTTTGAACGGTAGATTGTATTTGTACCAATTGGTTGTATTGGGTTATACCAGACAAATCATTCCATGGGCTTATATATGTTTGTAATTTGGTCCATTTTTGTATAGTTTTTATTGATACAAATCCGGATGTTCTCGAAACATTGAAAAACAATATCAAAAAAATGATATTCAAATACATTATATAGGTATTTAGCGTAAAATATTTATACTATTTAAATAAATATTTTATTATACTATGCAGGTGGTAATGGAGCCAAACATAATTTAATTTCGCCTAATGATGCTACGTCATATTTAACAATCAATGGTAAATCATTTCCTAAATACATTTCTAAATGACTACAGAGGGGTGTACATTTAATAAAATGACTGAGACTTTTCAATGAAAATTCGCCTTGTATGATGACAGATGCATCGGATTTCTGAATAAATTCCATGTTTCCATCGGATTCCGATCTAAAGATGCGAGAACTTGCAAAATTACCTTCACATGAAAATATCAAATCATTACCGACGGATTTGATTTCAATACGGTCGGAAATACCATTCAAATCACGGATTATTTTTTGGAAATCCGTGGTAGGTAAATTGATAACAGTGGAATATTCGACATCGGGAACAACTAATTCTTCCATATCAGGCTCGATTAGGCGGAGTTTTTGACTATAACATTGTTTGATATCACCATTATCATATTGTAGTCCTAAATGGGATACAATACCATCATGATAATCAGACTGATCGATATACATAGATAATGTATCATCATTCGACATTGTAGAAATAACTTTGAATAAATGAAGAGTATTTGCACATACGATTATTTTATCTGGATTACAATTATATTGTTCGAATTTATTCGAATGGAGAATAACATTCACTAAAATTGTATGTGTTTTGTCGAAATTAATGATTTTTAATCCATCTTTAGTAAAAGTTATTGTTGCGTCGGTTAATATGTCCTTGATGGCGGTTATCATATTACGAATCGGTTGTATTTGAACCGTTTTTATAGTTAATACATTATTATCTTCGTTCATGCGTATTTATATAATTATTCATCGTTTGTTTTTATATTTTATTTATTTAAATGTATTTTTTTATAATTTAAACGCGGATAATTGAATTGTATAAAAATATGATTATATTGTATAATATGAATCCAAATGGAATTGAACATATAAGAAATAAACTAAAAGAAATTATTGGAAAGTTGAAATTGAATAAAAATTATGAAAATGCTAAGAATAAATTAAATGAAATAGAACAAATAATTATTTTTAATCCTATTGTTCCAGAAAGCAATGTAAATGAAAATCTTGATATGGAAACTGATAAAAGTTCTTCTAATAATAAAACAAATAATTTGGGTTTATCAAAATTTTTTGGTTTATTTAATAGTAATAAAACTGACAAACAAGAATCTGAAACACCTAGTGCAAATGCTTCATCTAGTACAAATGTTGCATCTGACAAAACTCTTACGTCTAGTAGTACGTCTAGTAGTACATCTAGATTACAAAAAATTTCTAATTTAGCTTCAGAATCAATAAACAAAGCTAAATATTTTGCAAATCTTGCTGCGAATACATCAAATATCAATAAATTACATTTAAAAAATCAGTTTTATCTTGAATATATGGATATTAATACGATTCAACGTGTTTATTACAAAGATGCCATTGATCCTTTAACAGATGATATTATTAATAAAAATAAAGGCGATTTACCAAAAATTGTAGACAAAAAACGTGAAAATATAGAATGTATGCAAGGGAAAGCACCTGGTGATTATAATTTTTATTTATATGAAAAAGAATCCAATACACAAACAAATGATGATAAAGAGAATTCAGATGATGGCGATTCAGATAATCAACTGGAAGAATCGGAAAACGGTTCAGAAAATGATTTGCAAGCAGCTCAAGAAGCTTCAAATGAACAAGATAATGTTTATAACAAAATTGTTTCAAAAGAACCTCCAACAATGGAATATTCCAAAAATAGGCTAACTACGTTCAAATTAAAACTCCCATTTGGTAGATTGAATAATGCAGAATTGATTGAACGAGACTTGTATTTAGGAATGGAAACTGGATTGAAAAACAAAATAAGCGAAGCCAAAGGTGAGATCAAGAAAGTAAAACCCTTGTTAATAAAGTTACGTACTTTGTATACTAAATACCTATGTTTTTCAGAAGAGTTTAAAGATTTATATAAGTATTTACATTTTTACAGATTTCAATTGAATACATTGTTATGGGGAGGCACATTTGTTCCATTTAATTTAATTGATCATATGATTGACTCAACTAATGATATGGTTATGAAAAATGACGATGCTAGAAAAAAATATATAAACAGCATGCAATTGATTTTCAAAATAATCGCTGCAATGTCGTATACAAATCCGGGAATATCTTCGAAATTTAAAGAAATTACGAAGAGAATAGAAGCAGGAGAAAAAATGGAGGATGTTATAAAAAATTTGGAGAAAGAAAAAAATAAAGTGGTAAATGATGATAGCAGTGACGATACTGGTACTGGTCCTAGTACTAGTCCTAGTACTGGTGCTAGTACTGGTGGTTCCAATGAAAATACAACTATTCAACAAATCGGTGGAGGAAATTCAGAAATTCTAATACGTTTAAGAGACTACTATGATGTCGACTTCAATATTGAACAATTGGATTGGTATTCTACAGACAAAAAAGCGTTTAATTTGAGCAATATACAATCTCATCCTTATCAACAATTAGATAATACAAAACTAACTGGATTGAAACCATTATATGCAATGTATGAAGCTAAGTATGCATTACTCGCATCCTTATGGGTTTGTGAAAACTTGAATAATATAAATATAAATGATATAAATAATATAGAAAAATGGCTTCATTTCGAACAAAAAGTATCAAATGTTGCAAACAATGCATATAGTATAGCAAAACTTACAGTAAAACGTTTCAGATTTACTACAGAAAAAAAAGATATGGTAATTGATTTTTCAGACAAAGAAATAAAAAATATAAGAAGGGCAGAAGATTTCAAAACAATTAAAGATTTGAAATTACAATATGACAATTTCAAAAAAAAATACGATCTTTGGAAAGATGAATTTAATAAATATAAAAAAAGAATCATTAATGTTAATAACAATTACGATAATATTATAAAAGATATAAAAAAATATGTTTTAGATAACAATTATAATGAAAAAATTGTTAATGCAGATAACGCAAGCATATATAATGATTTCAACGTAATTCTTGCAAATGAAAAGAATGAAGTTTATATTGATCCTGACGCAACAGATTTTGAGAAAGACCTAATGAAATTAGAATTCGATTCAGTTACCACCAAATACAATAATTTAGAATTCTTAGAAAAAAAATTAAATGACAACGATTTTTTTAATCCACCAGCAGCAACAGCAGTAACAACCGCAACAGCAGTAACAACCGCACCAGCAGTAACAACCGCACCAGCAACATCACCAACACCAGCAGCAACATCCCCACCAATACTAGGAGGTGGCGAAGCAGATTTGGAAAAAATCAAACAAAAAATTACAAAACTAAAAACCGAATTAGAAGCAACAGCCATCAAAGGAATATTTTACGGAGAAAAAACTGTTAATGAAAATAAGTTAGAATTTTACAAAAAATGTAAACAGTTATTCGATTATTTTTTGAATTATAAAATTGAATTTGAAGGTATTTCAAACAAATTAACAGAGGCAACATTTTTGAATAATAATGAATATAAAAACCAAATAACGGAATATAATAAATGGTTGACAGGAGAAAACCAAAAAATAACGCAACCTACAATAGATGAAAGAATAATAAAAATCAATTATTTAATGTTAACTGAACCAAAACGAAAAATATACGATGATTGGGTTGAATCATACAAAGAAGATAATTATGGTTCAGAACCACCTTTTTACAAAAAAAAAGCAAGAATATACTATGTTCGAGACCGTACATATAGCTACAAAATAAAATATGGAACTATTTATGATGAAAAAATGAAGGAATTTTTTGATCAAAAGTCAATAAAAATAAATGGTATTGATGAAATCAAAATATTTGAAGACAACGGAGATTGGACAAACAAATTCAAAGAAATGACATTTACAAGTATTTTAGAATTATTAAATAAAAAAGAACAGCCTATCAAACAAAAATTAAAAAATTATTTAATACAAAAGTCCAAAACTACGAACGGTACACAAACAACAGGCGGTAACAAAAACAAAACTAGAAAATTAAAACGCAATAATGAAATGGAAGGTGGATTACCAGATGTAATGAATGTATTGAAAAAAGCAAAAAACGCTGCATCTGAAACTTATTTCAAAGCAAAAAAACAAATCGGACAATTCAATGATTTTTATAAAATATTAGGTTGTGTTTTTTATACATGTGTAAATAATATGAATAATAGGCTGATGAAAAAACTAAGTATTATGAGAGATAACAAAATAATAAACCAACAGACTGGTTACACAATTCAAGATAATTTAATTTTATGTATTGGTAAAACAATGAAATATACAATGAGAATATCAATGTTAGTATGTTTGGCACCATTATCTACAATAATAGCTGAATATACTGCTGGTGTTTTAGCTAGTCCACACTGTTTATCAACCAGTCAGGTTTTTAGTTCAATTTTAGAAAGATCTGGTGTATTGACTGATCGGTTTGCAAAAGAACTAAATAAATTATTAGGAACTATTGTATATAATTATGAATATGATAATAACAACAAAATAGAAGAAACTATTCAATATAATAGTGACATAAACCAATTGAAAGAAAAATATCAATACAATTGTTGTTTGATAAATGATGTGTTTGCAGGGTTATTGATGGATATTCGTATTGAAAAAGATGAAAAAGATGAAAAAGATGAAAGAACATATGTTTTTACATTTGCGGTGGTAGATTATAACAAAGAAAAAACACAGTTAATTACAAACGCGAAAATCGAAAGTCAAGATGGCGGTAAAAATGATAATAAAAAAGCTATTGTTGGTGGACAGATAATTGCTTTTACTAGCGTTTTACTGTATAATCTTGTTAAGGGCGCGGTTAACAAAACACAAAAAATAGGTAGTTATGAAAAGAAAGAAATTTATATAACTGTAAAAAATGATGGTAATAATATTGGTGAAAAAATAACTAGAGTTATACCATATGTTTATGCTTGTCCAACTTATTATACAGAATTTTCAGCTACTTCAATGATTGGTTCAATAAAATCCAAATTAACAAACGAACGTATACACACAGTTGTAAATATAAGAGAAATGGAACAACGATTCAAAAAAAACGATTATAACTCAGTAAATTTTGATGATTTTAAATATGAATACGAATATGATGGTAAATATATAGGATTTATCAAAAATATAGAGCAAACATATTATTTATGTAAAGCTACAAGTATGAGTTATTGTACTTATACAATTACAACTATAGATGATACACATATTGAAGTTAGTTCAGCAAAGTCATTACATGTTATTGTTCCTTATAAATATCCAGCTCTTTCCAATAAATTCACAAATTCTGAAGAATTAAAATGTTCTATTGAAAATAAACAAACAAAGCCAGTTTATATAACAACTGAATATGGTAATACTTTTGGAGAAATCGAAAATTATAACAAAGGTTTGGAAGATGATAAGGAAAAGAATAATGAAATTGAAAAAAAAGAAAATGATAAGAAAAATAAATTGATAGATGATCGTAGTAAAGATGTTAATGAAAAAAGAGAAATAATAAAAATCGTAGAAGAAATCGAAAATTTTATAAACAAAGATACAATAGATCAAGAATATGAAAAGTGGGAATCTGAAACAAGAATCGATGAGAAAGGTAATGTTGTTACAGTAGGTGATAGAATTTATAATGAACCTATAACTTTTGCAAGACAACTACTACCAGCAGATAAAGGTATTGTAACGAGTATAAGAAGATCTCTACCAGAAGATCAAGGTATTGTAACGAGTATAAGAGAATATCTACCAAGCGATCAAGGTATTGTAACGGCAGCGAAACAAGGTACAAAGTCATTTATAGAAAAAACACCAAAGAAAATACAAACACTTGTTAACAGAGTGAAAAAAGATAAAGGTATAACAACAAGTATAAAATCAACATTTGATCTCAATAAAGCATCAAACCTATCTGAAAAAGAAAAAGAAAAAAAAACAGAGGAAAAAAAAGAAGCAAAAAAAAAGGCAGAGGAAGAAGAAAAAGCAAAACTAGACGCAGAAGCAAAGGTAAAAGAAGCAGAAGAAATTGCAAAAATAGTAAAAGCAGCAGAAGCATAACTATACGCAGCAGCAAAAAAATAACCGTGAAACCCAAGCACATAAAAATAATATTTTTATCTAATAAAAAAAATTATTTAACAAATTTCCGTGTTCGTCGAATACTATGCCGGTTACGTCGAGCCAATTTCAATGCAGGACTATCTTTAGCACACCCCTCTTCCAATAAATTAAAATCAACCATACTGGCTTTTCCTCCAGTTACAGAACTTGCTAAACGTGCTATTCCCCATGATTCTGGTGTTTGATTCGGGCGAGAACCACTTGAAAAATACGCACCTTTTCCTTTATTGACTATTTTTTTCAATGTTTTCAAACTACAATGGGTTTTTTTTGAAAGTTCTCGTGTAGGACCGAAATGTTCTATTTTATACATTTGTTTTGCATTATCGATGTGGTTTGATTTTTTTGATTTAAATGATTTTACTTTAGGACGTTGAAAATATTTACCACGGCTGTATAATTTTCTTGATTTCATAATATTTTTATACTGTTTTGTAGTATCAGTATTTGATAATGATTTAGGAATATATCTTTGAGGAATAGACATTTTATATTATATTTAGAAAATATTATAGAAAAAATATATATTCAATATATATAATGGCTCAACCACTAAACCCAAATAATTATTCAACTATTAATGATGAAATCAACACTCTTTTAACTAGCGGCGCTTATTCAGGTATTACTTTTACACTTTACACAGATTCTAATCAAACAACTATTGTAACCACAGAAAGTGGACCTGTGCAAAATGAAACTATATCACAAATTAGTCAAACAAATAGTTATACTAATGCTGAAAATCAAATAGTACCTTCTACATTAACACTGTATTTCAATGATGGTACTTCTGTAACTGTCACTGATGGTGTAGAGAACTATTGGTATGTATTATCAGGAACAGTTTTTCAACCAAGAACTTTCGGTAGTGCTTAAATAAACTTTTTATAAAAACATATATAAAAATAATGACAATATATAAATTATGATTATTTGGCTTTTGTTGGTCTCTTTTTTAACAGTTTCCAATACAATTGAACTAAATAAATGTAATAAATGCAAACATTTTTTACCATCATCATTCAAAGGTGATTTTATGATCGGTTATTATCATGGCAAATGTAACAAATTTTTGAAACAGCATTCTATAACTGGAGAATTAGAATTTGTTAGTATTCATGAAGCAAGACACAATGAAGAGTTATGTGGAATATCTGGTACAAAATACAAACAATACAATACTACAGATACCATTGAAAATATATTAAGTGGGTTTTATGATTAAATAATGTAAAAACAATATCAATATATATCAATATATATTGATAAAATGTATGATCTTGTCATTGTTGGTGGCGGAATTTCAGGTTTGTATTCAGCATATAAAATCAAAAAGAAAAAGCCACGTGCTAATATCTTGATTCTAGAACGAAATCGTGAAGGATATTTAGGTGGAAGAACTGGTAATGATATGTTCGAAGGAGAAAAAATAGTAACCGGTGCGGGTATAGGTCGTAATCATAAGGACATACTATTGATAAAATTATTGAAAGAATTAGAAATAAAAACTCATACGTTTTTGACAGGTCAGACTTATGCGTCAACTATTATACCACAATGTGATGTAAAGGATGTTTTTTTGAATTTGAAAAAAAAGTATAACCGTAATCTTCATGGTGATATGACTTTCAAACAATATGCGACATCGATCATTGGTAAAATTTTATATAAACAGTTTGTGATTTGTGCAGGGTATACGGATTATGAAGACGAATCTGCATATGAAACCCTGTATAATTATGGGTTTGATGATAATTATAGTAGTTGGACTGGTATTCATATTCCATGGGATACTCTTGTTGAAAAATTGGCGAGAAAAATAGGTCTTGGTAATATTTTGTATTCTCAAAGTGTTCAAAATATTCGTCCTATTAAAAACGGTAATGATACTACGTATGTAATTGATACTAAGATCAATCAATCGAAAACAAACAGTTTCGAGGCTAAACATGTAATAATAGCTACAACTATTGAACCCTTGAAAAAAATGTTACCTGGTGCATCGAGTAAAAACAGTGTATATCAACAGATACATAGTCAACCGTTTTTACGTATTTATGGCAAGTTCTCGAAAAATTCTGTGAATATTATGAGAACTATGGTCCCAGGGTTATTGATCGTACCTGGACCACTTTATAAAATCATTCCTATCAACCCAAACAAGGGTGTTTATATGATAGCTTATAATGATAATGTTCCAGCAATAATGTTACATAAATATGCAAAAAATACGAAAAACAATCGTGATTCTTTGGCGAGATTATTAGAAAAATCGATCGGAATACCCAATAATACATTGGAACTAGAAAAAATCAGTGAATATTATTGGAGTGAAGGAACACATTATTTTGATCCGTTGAGGGGTATTTATAAAAATCGTGATTATTTTTTGAAGGTCGCGCAACATCCTTCGGAAAATATGTGGGTAGTGGGTGAAATGGTTAGTAAAAACCAGGGTTGGGTAGAAGGGGCTTTGGAAAGTGTTGAAAAGGTCATTGGCGAGGTTTTGAAGAGTCTGTAATAATATTATTTTTTATATATAAAAATTGGTTGATTTTTCCAATTTGTTCCAGTAAAATCTAATTTATTATCTAATGTTTGATAATTTACACTTCCAATATAATTATGAAATAAACCAAATAGTTTATCTATTCGTTTTTTGTTATATATTCTATGAAAATTACCTTCAATACATCCATCGCCTATTGGAATTCCACAAATAAAATATCCATCATTATTCAACATGGTGTATGCTTCTATACAAGCATCAATATCACCGTTTGGATTTATTGGGTCACCGTATCTACCTAATCCATCATGTTCTAAAGATGAAAACGATACAATTACATCATATTTCATTTCTTTTTTATAATTATTCATAGATAAAGTATTAATTTTATAATTACAATCGGGTCTTATGTAATCTAATGTAGTTACACTTTCAGCATTGAAATGTAATAACAAACACTCAATCCAAGGAGATATAGATCCTAATACCAAACAATTTTTTCCAGATAAATTAATAAATTTATTAAATACTTCAACAAATTGTAAAGAACATTTTGGATAATCATTTGGTGATAATTTTTCATATTCTAAATTATTACAGAGCTCTAACATTTCATCAATCATTTCATTCGGCCATTTCAATTCCCAATTATTATTAATATATTTCATATATTTCTTACAAATATCAGGTATTTGATTATAACTATTTGATTTTGTGCCATTTATAAAACTATGTATATTTGTAAATTTCAAATCTTTTTCAAAATCATTTATAATAGATACATCTATCGTATTCAATGAAACCGGCGTATTTATATTGTATTTTTTTCTTATACAGATATATTTTTTATAAAATTCATCAATTGTTAATCCAGATTTTTTAAATTCATTTTTATAATAACTTGATTTATCATATTCAGATTGATATTTGATATAATAACCTAATTGATTTGAATAACTGCCATGTTTCCATCGTGTATAACCATTTATATTTCTAACACAGTACATTACATATGGAAATTCTTTGACAAGATGTAACACATTATTTTGTTCTAAATGAAATTTTATTAATTGTTCTAAATTCCAATAATTATATTGTTTCATTTTCATAAAATATTCATTTGATCTAAGAACTAAATTATTCAATATATTCAAATAGGATTCAATATTATTTTGGGATAAAACAACATGTCTATCTGTATATCCACGATAATGTTCACAGTCCGGTATCCATATACAATTTTCATTCATATGTTCTACTTTTGGATGTGGCAATTGGTATATAAAATCACTTCTTGTAATAATAAATCTATCATATTTATTTATTAAATCATTATCAATCAAATTTTTTAATAAAAACCATCTAAAAAATATTAATATCCCAGCAGAACCCGGTTGTTGATTATGATTATCTTTTATTCCTCCTAAAAATTGGTCTTTTACTTTCAAAAAATCACGCCAATAAAGAGGTTTTTTATATGTAATTACATTTTCTTGACTAACAAAATTGGTATTTTCACTTTTTTTAATGCCATATACTTGATTTTTCCACAAATTATTTGGAAAATCTTTAGTATGTATTATAACTTCATCATCATTGAAATCATCAAAATTTTTTATATTTTCATTATTTCCATAATAAGTAATATTTTTAGTTGATTGTTGGGGATTTTTTAATTTACCATACAAAGCATTAATATTCAGAAGGCATTCATATTTCGGTTTATTTTGGCATATTGTATTGTAAGCATATTCGAATGCATCTCCAAAATCATCAGGTTCGTCATACAAAAATTTGTATTTTGCTAATTGATAAAGTGGATTATCATAATCGTAATCAGGTTTAACACCAATACATACACATAAATCAGAAGTTAATTCATCTATAACATTTTTTTTGAAACTATCAAAAGTTATTTCACTTGCTCTTGTTTCACTTAAAATAATTACAAGTGTTTTAGACATTATACATTTACATAATATAAAAATAGAAAGTCCAAATCCGAATTGCCAATGAAAGATCAACTAAAGTTACCAGTTTACATATCAACGAACGTGCTGTTGTTTTTCCATGTATATCTTTTTTTATACTTTGTTGCATTTTTACCACATAAACTATCGAATTCCCTCGCAGTATAACAATATCTATAATTCGAATGACGATGTACTCCGTCAATCAAATATTTCTGACTTTCTATTACAAACAAGGAACATTTGGCAAATTCATTCGATGTTCCTCCTGACGGCTTAACAAAATATTTACAATTGATACAAAATTTAGGTTTGATCGAATCTACTAATAAAGCCCCACATAAAAACATCAATAACCATATCATCATTGTATTAATAGTCAAAAAACATTTATATTGTTTTTATAAATGTTTTTTCATATATTTCTATCAGCTCAAACTGGTACAAACTTCATTTTATTCCCTTCATTAACTAGGCGTCCTATCAAACGAGGCTCTCCATTTCCTTGTACAGCCTGCTGGTAACTTTCAAAATCATATATTTCGTTGGTTCGCTCATTCATAGCATAATCTTTACCAGCAATTTTTACTTTTGTTGCTTCCCAATCAATTCGTTTATTATCCAAACCCAATTTTTCACTCTGGTCTTTTTCCAAGGTAGGATATGATGAAAACTTATTGGATTCTACTTTTCCAAATCCATAACATACTAATTTTTCACTATCTGGATCATCCTTTTTGGATAATACCGAATAAATATTACAATCTATCGCACTCTCTTTGACAGCTCTTAATATTTGATTATTAATACGCTGTTTCAAACTAGCAATTTCATATAAATTTTCATCTGTAGTAATCGGAGTCTTTTTATCAATACGACTAACATCACGAATACGTAATTCAACATTCTTTTCATCCGTTTTTTGTGCTTCACTGAATGTGGTAACATATAAATAAACCTTTACAGTACGTTTATCTTCTGGTAAATCCTGATGACTACATATACGTCTAGCACGTCCTACCACTTGGTCTACACGTACCATATGCCAATATGGTTCTATAATATGTACAAAACGAGTATTTCTAAGATTGATACCTTCTGCACCAGATGAAGTGATCATAAATACTTTGATTATCTCTCCGTAATTATTGTTTTCTGCTTGTTGTTTTAATTTTGTTACGATATTTCCAGGAACGAAATCCCACATACTATTATAAATATTACGTATTATTTCCTTTTCTTCGGGCGATTCTGTTCCTGTATATAATACAAATTTGGGTTTACCTTCATCTTCGATAGAATCTACTATATCCCAGTTTTCACCTATTTTTTTGATTTTGAATTCTGTAAAACCATTAGCTAATAAAATCAATCTCAATATACCAATACCTTCTATAGTACGGAAATGACTATATAATAAATGAAGTCCATCATTCTCTGCATTGGAGATGTTTTCTAATACTCTGGCAAATTTTGGACTATATGTACCAAGAGTGTCTTTTGATAAATATTCTGATTCATTGGTATTTTCTATTTTTTTACTTAGATCCGCCATCGCTTTTTCTATACGTTTTTCATAATTTAACATATCTTGATCAACCTCAGTATTAGGAACACTATCAATATCCTCTTGTTCTTCTGCAACAGAATAAACGTCGACTTCTTGTCGTAGTTCTTTTGGCACAGCATCAAAATCCAATTCATTTATTTCTTCAGTTTGTTCACCTTTAATTTCTGTTTTTTTTGGGTTTGGTAATGGTCTATCAATACCCGATGGAAATGCGAAATTACAACATGCTCTTGAAAATATACGATAAGTAGACGATATATTGAATAGTTCTTCTGTGTTCTTTTTTTGTAGGTTTTTAATTCTATTTTTTTTCGCGGTTTTCTCTCTATCCGCTTCTTCTTTTCTTATTTTTTCATATACACCATATTGATGTTGTGTCATTTCGCATTTTACTACATGATATGTATCACTAGTGGATGTTTTAACAAATTTTGGTAATAATTGTTCTTGAGCACTACGAAAGTAAGAAGTAAGTCCTAGTATCCGCCGCTGTAATAAATTGGATTCTTTTATATCCCCAGTATCTGTATTGACAAACATATTTAAAAATTCTTCAGCATCATCTGGTAAAGCTTTGTATTTATTGAGCTCTATGCTACCACGTACAGTTATATCATTATTTTTCAAAATAGTTTGAACTTTGTTTATAAACGCATCATCTGTCAAATTACCGGCATCATCTAATGTTACACCATCATAACGTTTGAATACATCACCACTACCACCTTCATAAGGATTTTGTAAATTTTTATTATATTGAATATCTTGGTCGTTTTCATCCGTTATTTCATCGTGTTTGAAATTAATTTTATTGATAAATGATTCCCTTGTTTTTTTAGTACGATTTTTTCCACCCACTTTCATTTTTGGATTTCTCTTTGTTCCTTTGATTGCGCCCCTCTTTTTTGTATTAATAAATCCAAATGGATTTCTAGTAATGGTTATTTTATTATCCGCGTATTCTACATAATCGAATGTTTTCAAATTACCATCGTCTAATATTTTTAAAATAGTATCTGTATTTATTTTATCGGCTTTTTCCCAAACAGCTGGAATAGTCCATGTCTTCAAATATCCACGTAAAATATTATATAAAATACCAATTTCATTCGGATAATTGATAATAGGTGTACCCGACAATAATACAATTCGTGCATTGGACGCATTCATTAGATAATCATACATCATATAAGGGATCGAATTATTTCTTTTTGATTTTACTTTATTTACTATACGACTTACAAAATTATGCGCTTCATCTATGACAACAACCGAATTATCAAAAGGATTTCTTGTATAATTCGATGTTAAAACTTTCATTTTGTTTGGATGCAAACCATTATAATTGATGTCTGTGTATTTACTACGGATCATTTCATTCAACTGTTTATCTATATCTAGTTGTTGTGATGGATCTAATTCTGTATAGTTTGAGGGTTTTTGGACATTTACTAACCATGCACCATTTTGTTTACGTATAAAATCAATTGGTAATGAAAGAGCACGTGATAAAATACCCAAATATTCGGGTTTTCCATCTATTGAGACGAATTCCCAGAATTGATTTTTTTTATACAAAGCATCACCACATTTCTTCATTTCACTGAAAAAATTCATTTTTAAAGCTGCAGGAGTTAATACAAAAACACGTTTGTTTGATTTCATTCCTTCCGCAATAGCAATACTGGTGCAAGTATTATGAGTAACAGTAAAGTCACCCATTACATATCTACAGTTTCCATCTAACATAAATCCATAATAATCATCTTCATTGACATATTCCACTTTTATTCCTGTAACTAAAACATCCTTTATTTGTTTTCTAGGTTGGGCTTTCTTACGAGGAATTTTGATTGGTATTTCTTCAATACCTTCACCACTTATATGTGTCCTCCATGTTGTCCCATATTTTTTTTCTCCATTAGAATTCCAACTCGTTTTTTTAATAGATTTATAACAAGAAAACCCTAAACTTCTAGCTAAATAAATAACATCATCCATAAGTGTTTCATTTTTTTGAGTGAATTCAAAACCACCATTATCTAAAAAGCCATCACTGTCTATCAACCCAGCTAATAATTTCAATCTATTTTCTCTTGAATTACATTTATAGATCATAGGAATATGTTTGTTATTAATCATATTTAGATCTTTCAATGTATTCAAAAAAATATTATTGTGATGTTTACCGTTTCCAGTAATACCATATGTGTAATTACTACGATATAACAAAGACAAGTTATATTTTGGTAAATTATTTGCTAAATAATATAATACAGTTGAATCTTGACTTGTTATTTCAGATCCTCTTGATGTACCATCACCTAACCAATAACCAATCATATATGGGTCTATTGGTATTTCTTTTTCTTCGAAATCAATACCTACCCTATAACCTTTCAAAAAAGCTTTTTTTGTGTTTGATAGATTCAAATAATCTTTTACTGGGATTTCATAAACATTATCGTTTGTTGCTTTGTTTAGTTTTATATTTTCATAGAATTTCTCAGCGGCTATTTTTATTTCCATCTCATTTTCTTGATTAAATGTAAATGTTTTCGATTGAAATTCATTATTTTCTAACCATTGAATATTATAATTTGTATTTGACTTATGATTATTTTTAGATAATTTTGGAAACCCAGATGCACGTAAACATAATATATGTTCTTGATTGACAGTATATTTTTCACCCTTAACTGGAATAATGTCATACATTTTATCTCTACCTCTTGCTAAAGAGAGAACTGTCCTTGGTTTTGAATCATCTCCCATCAAAAAATCACCCACTTGAATATCTTGAACTAATTTTATTGAACCATCTGCCAACATTATTGGTGTGTCTTTTTTATGACATTTTCCAGATCCCAAACCGTGGTACAGCAGAATCCCACGGTAAGGACTATATAAATTCAAATAATCACGGACAATTTTTTGGTGTGTTAATAAATCAAAATTCTCATTTTGAGAACGTGATTCACAAGACACAGATTCTTGTGTTTCTATTAGTTCTTTTTTATAAGGTGCAAATAATTCTGTTAGTTTTTGAATAAATAACTTACGATTATTCATATAATAAGAAGACGCTTTGATAATTATTTTTTCTTTTTCTTTTGGAAGTCTATCGAGAACTTTTTGATTACGTATCATGGCCGTTGTCATATCCACATCTGGTAATTGTTCGATTGCTTCTTGTTTTCGTTTTCTACCACGTTTTGGTTTTTCATTATTGGCTTCTTTGATGATTTGGATTGTTTCTTCTTCGATTGCATTTTCTTCGATTTTTCGTTGTTCTTCTACTGGCTCAATTAATGGAACAATTTCCGTCGTTTTAGATATAGATGCTGCTGGTGGTTCAAGTGGTTTCACTGTAATTTTCGGTTTTATAACTAGTTTTTCACCAGTTTTTATTGGCATTGGTGGTTCTATAATAGTCGGTTCAATGATTGGTGACGCTTCTAATGTGTTTTTTGTAGCTCTCTTGTTTTTCAATCGATTCATTATTAGTTTTCTATCTAAACGACTAGTTTTTCTTCTATCTAAAATTTCTATCATTTGAGAACTTTCAACGGGGTTTTCATTGTTTTCAGTTGTTTCACTAGGTTCTTCGTTTTCACTAATAGGCTGTTCACTAGGTTTTACAAATGCAACACGAACATCTTTTATTTTTTTTGCAATCGGTTTTTTTTCTAATACGACTAAAGGTTGAAACACATTTTTATCCATGTGATATATTTCTTTTATTTATTTATATTATATTTATATAAAATTCAAAAAGCATTCGGTAAATTATAGAAATCTTTATTTCCATAAAAAATATATGAGAACATTTCTTGTGGTAAACCAATTTCAACACCATTATCACTTCCCCTAGCAGTTCGAATATTTTCCTGTTGTGTTAAATTAGATAATCCTGGGAACATACATGAGATGCGCTTTTGTGTACGTTTTAATTCCCATGGTAATATATTGTCTAGATTTAGCACTTTATTGAAATTTTGATAATACGAAATATGTTGTATATCATCTTTATGTGTAAGTTTTAATTGAATACGTAAATTATCATCGCTACTTTTCCCATTCTTTGTATTCATGGTTCCAACATGTATTAAATTCGCATTGAATATAATGACATCTCCTTTGTTACATAGTATGTTTTTTACAGTATCATTGATATTTATGGAATTTGCATAAAAATCTTTATGACTTCCAGGCATTACACCGAGACATTTTTCCATATCTTCCAAATAAACTAAAACAGTATAGGATGGATGTTTTTGATTTTTATTAAAAAAATCGCCGTTGTTATCACGATGACATGTATGAACGCTCGATTTTTGAATTATCCATATATAATCTTGGAATACATATTGATCATTGGTTACCGTGTTTTTCAGAGCTGTTAGTTTTTGGTTGGTCAATATAGTTTCCTTTGTTTTTTTGTATTGTTTTTGTATACACAACGTTTTTACAGTATTGATTTCTGAATCATTTAATATATTTTTATATAAACAAAACCCATCACGCTCCAAATTATATATATGGCCGTTTTTTATTGTTTGGTCTTTATACAAAATGAAATAATTTACGCAAAATATCAAAATCAATACACTCACCAAAACCCATATTATATAATATTTTTGTTTCATTTAGTATATAAATTATTATATACTAAATATGCAGTCATGTATAATAACTTGTAATCACAATTGCACCGTTATTGGTAACAATTGTAATATCAGTTTATATTGTTAGATTTATTCCCAAATATCATATCTTTTTTTGTCGTCTGATGACAGTGTATCATAATAAAAGAATTCAATCATTTCTTATATTATAAATACAAAACTATCATCTAAATACTTTTTTTATAATCATTCAAAACCCATTTAAATTACGGATCGCAGTATCACAAGCAATTTGCTCAGCCTTTTTCTTTATTTTATGAATTCCTTCACCTAAAAACACAAAGATCTTATTATGTTGTGACATATATTGATGGATTTCATAATATGATTTGAATCTTTGTATTGAAATGGATTGTGATGGAATCACATCATGAATAGGTTGCCCCAAACATAAATAAACCCCCATATGATATCCAGTTTCTTGATTGTATTCTACCACTTCCAAGTAATCCGGTGTTACTTTGAATTCTTTTTGTATTTTTACTTGTAAAATATTTTTATAATTATCGTCATTTTTAATTAAATTAATCCAATCTACATGTTTTTCAAATACATTTTCTACAAATATTTGTACCATCTGGAATCCTGGGCCAGTAACAAAGACATTTTCAAACCATCCATCATCATCATGCACACTTATTTTATTGAAATCCAAAAACATTGCACCAATGAATGATTCAAATAAACATCCCAATTTTTTCAAATTGACACGTATCTGTTTACCCTCAGCATGTTTCGATAATATAAACCATTTATGCAATCCCATTTCATATGCCATTTTACCAATCGATTCGTTTTTCACAAGTGCGATTTTTTTCTCTGTCATAAAGCCCTCATTTTCTTTAGGAAAACGTCTATACAGATAGTATTTAGTAATACATTCTAACACACCATCACCAACGAATTCTAATCGTTCATTCGATTTTGTATATAAAGGAAGGCAATCATTAGGTTTAGGAACAATAATAATATTATTGATATCATTTTCGATGTTAGGTCTTTTTATGTATGAACGATGAATAAATGCCCGTCTATATAGTTCAAAATTATGTATAGGAACATTGATTCCATAATTTATCAATATTTGTTGTATTTCCTTATCGGTTATTTGTTTATTTAGGGGATTATAAGGATCAAAAATATATGTATCAATACCTTGAGAATTTTTTTCAACACGTATGTCTTCGTCTATATTCATGTTATTCTATAAATAAGATGAATACAATCTAATTTAATATGATAAAAAGTTTTTATATTATTTTAAAATATATTTTATTATGCAAAAAAATATTTAGTATATATATATTGATAATATAATGACTAATCCTTTTCGTTCATCTAGTGGATCTCAAATGGGAAGCAATGTATTTACTACTCAAAACCAAGGTGGTGGATCAAAGAAAGCCGGTTTTCCTTATCAAGTAGGACGTGATACTTGGACATCTATATTTTTTAATACAACTGATCCAGTTAATGGTCATTGTTGCACATTAACAAAACTACAAATCAATCTTTTTCCTAATGTCAACCAAAGTCGCCCAATTGGATCAACCTATACTCCTAATACATATTTCAGAGTTGTATAAATTTATATATTTTTGAAACAATATAGTAACTTCATATAAATTACTATATTATTGTACAATAATGAAAATTATTATTGATGAACGAGAACATTCACTTTATGAAAAATGTTTATTAATATCGAATCAATATAAAAATATTGTTTTATCCAAGGAAGTTCTCCCATTAGGAGATATATTGTTTAAAACCGATTACGATACGGATATTTTATTAATCGAAAGAAAGAGTTTTTCCGATTTATTATCATCCATCAAAGACGGACGTTATGAAGAACAATCATATCGTCTTTTGAACTCGAGTGGATTACCTCCACATTCTATTTTTTATTTATTAGAAGGAATGTTCTCTCAACTATATAATCCAAACGACAAAAAGATTATTTTATCTTCAATGACATCCTTACAATATTTTAAAGGGTTCAGTATGATACGTACATCATCTGTAAATGAAACCGCGGAATTTGTTTTATCAATGGCTGATAAAATCGACCGGGATTTATTGAAGGGTAAACAGTCGTATTATAAATCACAAAATAGTGCCGAGAACCTGGAAAATATAATTGAAATATCAAACAATACTGGTACAATAACAAGTTCTCAATATTGTTCGGTTGTTAAAAAAGTAAAAAAAGATAATATTACACCTGAAAATATAGGTGAAATAATATTATGTCAAATACCGGGAATAAGTTCTACCACTGCAATTGCTATTATGAAAAATTTCAATGGGTTTCCTCATTTTATTAATGAGCTAACTAAAAATCCTCAATGTATCGAGAACATTACAACAGAATCTAATGGAAAAATTCGTAAAATATCGAAAAGTTGTTTAGACAATATTCGGCGATTTTTAATATAGACTATATATATAATGGATAATTTGGCCAAACAACCAAAACAAAAACCACCATGTGATAAACATGCAACTTCTGGAGACAAATGGAGATATACTATTTATACTACTATTCTTTTATTGATTTTATTCAACCCATGGACATACAAATTAGTAAATAAATTATTATCTAATTTCGTCGGCGAAATTGCTAGTAAAGATGGATGTCCTACTTTATTAGGTTTTGGTATTCATGCGGCTATATTTACTATTATTGTACGGTTATTGATGGATATGAATATATAGATGATTATAATTAATCAATCTAATCAACTGGTTGGATAATTACATTAGTAAATTCATCATCACTATCAGTAAGTTCGTGATTATGATATTCATCAAAATCGTCTACATTAATTGGATCTTTTAATTCATCTGACTCAAATGGTTCAAATATATCTTCTTCATTTGTTATATCATTATGAAGTGATTTATTTAATTCATTGTCATTTGCATGTTGTTGACTAGAGACATCATTACATTTTTGAAATCCATTTTTTGTTTTAATACAATCGGCGTTTTTACAACATAACTTTGATAAAAACTTAGAAAAACGGCTAATATATTCCATTGTTAGTAATATATAATATGTATTATATATTATTTTTTACATATTTTATAATTTACACCATATAAGAAAACCTCGTTAGAATTATTGAAACAAAAATATCATATTTTTATATTATATATCACCATATTTAATTAAAAATCTACAACTATTGTAAAATGAATACTTTAAAAAGTATATTTGAAAAATCAAAAAATTTATTGAAAAAATCAAAAAATTTATTGAAAAAATCAAAAAAAGTATTGAATAAAACATTGAATAGAAAAAGTAAAAGTAAAAATAATAATACTAATACTAATACTAATACTAATTCTAATACTAATACTAATAATAATAGTATCAAAAAAAGTAGTACTAGTAGTAATAGTAATAGCAAAAAAAGTAGTAGTAATAGTACTATGAAAAAAAGTAGTCCTAGTAGTAGCAAAACCCCAGATGAAACAGAAAAAACAACCAAATCAAAAATTAAAAAACTTCTATCTGCAAATATTCAAAATAGAAGTGAAAATTTAGGAAAAATGTTGAAAAATACTTGTAAAAATCCAGATAATTGTATAGCTTTAGGATATTATGGTGATGTTATAAAACGTTATTTTGATAACTTTGAAAATATGAATTTAATTGATAATACTTCTTTGAAAAGAATAGGAAGAGAATCCACCAATGGTTTCATAATTGAAGTACCATTCAAAAAAAATAATTATACTGCTTATACTGCTTTGAAATGTTGTGGAGATGATTTATCTGAAGATTCAGTTGAAGATGAAGATGAAGATAAACAAAAAGATAAACAAAAAGATCTATATGAACTTTATGATAATTTATTATATGAATATTATGTTGGAAAAAATTTTATCAATAAATACGCAAAAATATACCCATGTTTTGTTGAAACTTATGGCCTTTATGAATTCAAAGGTAACATACATTATAATATTATAAAAACAAAAGCAGAATCTAATAATTTTTCTAAAATTGATTTTAAACAATATATTCAAAAGGTTAATATCGAAGAATTTAAATCATTAGAAGATATATTTAATTATTCATGTTTTAAAAACAAATTATTATGTGTTCTCATTCAACATTTTGATAATTTCGTTTCTTTTCATGATGCTCGTGAAAATTCTTACGATAACTTAAAATATGATCTTTATAACATAATGTATCAAGCATATTTTTGTTTAGCTATGCTAGGTGATAATTATACTCATTATGACTTACATGCAAATAATGTATTTTTATACAAACCATTTGATGGAAATAAATGTATTTTAATGAAATATCATCATAACGGAAAAGTATTTGAATTCAAAAGTGAGTTTATTGTTAAGATTATCGATTATGGAAGAAACTATTTCAATAACGAAATAACAAATACTAAAGAAATTATGGAAAAAATTTGTAATCTGGAACAATGTCAACCTAACTGCGGTAAAAAAATAGGATATAGATACATCCAAGGCAATATTATGAGGCCAAAACGCAATTTTTATTGGATAAATCCAGTAGCTCCGAATGTTTCATATGATTTGAGATTCGCGGACTATATTCAAAGTGAAATATTAAAATTTGTTGAAACTCCTTTAATAGGAAAAATAGATTATAAAGAAGATTGGGGAACCCCCGAAGTTAAAGAAGGTGGTGATAAAAGAGATATCAAAAACATTTTCAATTTATTGGATTCATTAGAATCTGGAATAAATGATTCATTAGAATCTGGAATAAATGAATTTAATCATCATAAAAATCATAAGAAATATGCAGATTGGACTGTTGCGGCAACAATGGATGTTTATGATGATGGACGAGAATATACATTCGATGTATTACCAGTTCCATAGTTTGCAAATAAAGTTGTTCTATCTTTGTAATTAGTATTATAAATATAATGAATATATTTATAATTCATTGAATCGAAACAAATATTTACAACAGTGAATAATTGAAACAATCAATGGGTGTTTACAATAAAAAATGTATAAATAAATTATAATTCATCTTTAGGTAATGGAAATGGACCCTTTATAGATGGCTCAAATGCAACCTTTGGTTGAAACAAAACTGGTTTATTAACATAATTATCTACATATTTACCACTATCAATCATTTGTTGTGTATACGTAATACCAGCCCAATTTGAATCCATTGGATTATCACTTATTTTATTCATTTCAGTTGAATCATGAATTTTATCCACTTCTGTATATAATCCTATATCTTGACCATAAGGATCAAACCCAAAATGCTGATTTTTATTATATGGCGGATTTCCTCTAGAAGAATCTATTTTTTTGTATACACCTGTGTCGTTATTGGTATTTTGAATATTTTGTATACTTTGACTATTAATGTTTGACATAGATGGTAAACCACCTTGTAAATCAAATGGACTAGGTCTAATACGATATACGTCTTTACCCTGTGTATCATTTTCTTGTTGTAAATATAATACAGGACAATTTATACCTTTTTCGCGTTGTATTTCTAAATAATGTATATATTCATCTAAATTAAAAAATGGAATGGGGTTTTGTCCTTCTATTATTGGTTGTTTAGTATTATACAAAACAAGCACTTTTCCTTTTTGTACTAATAAATCTGGACAATTATTACCACTACTATCACTTATAGGATTTTCCATGTTTTCTATACCAACTATATTATGTAAATTAGTAGTTGTGTACATTCCAGCTAAAAATACAATTAATAAAAATAATATGAATAACATTTTAATTTTTCCCATTTTATATTATATACTTCGAATATATATTTTGGATATATTATTTAGTAAAGTATTATTTTATTTATATAATATATATGATTACAGCAGGAAAAAATAAAAATTCAAAAACTAAGTCTAAAACAATCAAAAAACAACATAAAAAACAACATAAACAAAAAAATAATACCCCTCGTGCTGTTGTAGGTTTAATTCATGCTAATTGGTGTGGGCATTGTCAGCATCTAATGCCTGAATGGAATAAAATGGAAAATAATATAAAAAATGATCCAAAACTTAATACAAAATGTAATATAGTAAAAATTGAGAGTGAACACGTGAACAACGAAATACCAAAATATGAGAATATGATAAATGAAAAAATACCAGTGGAAGGTTATCCTACTATATTTTTGATAAAAAACAAACGAATAGAAAAATATGGTGGTGAACGAAGTGCGGAAGCACTTAGAGAATGGGTTGCTGGTGCTGTAAATCCGCAAAAAGGCGGTAAAAACCATGCAAAAACATCAAAAAAATCATCAAAAACCGGTTGTAAATCGTGTAAAAAAATGAATTTTTTCAAGCTATGGTAAAAAATTGAAAATATTTTTTATAATATTGATAATTATAAAAAAATAATATGGCGTTTTATAATGATGGAACATTTCAATCTATGATTACCCTTATGGTAATGTTTGGCTTAGCGATAACAGTTATATGGTATATATCTAAAATTATATATGCTTTATTCTGTTTTGACATAAGAAAAATTTATAGTGATACTAATACAGATAATACTAGTACTAATGATACTATTATTATTGATTCAATAGTTCAAGTTGATAATCCTTTTCAAGAATCTGCTATTGTAATTATGAACCCCCAATCTATAAACAATATGGAGGATATGGAGGATATAGAGAACATTCCTATTGCTGAACAAGTATAAATATACAAAAAATATATATATTTTTTATTGTAAAAAATTGAATGACATACAATAAATCAAAATTAATTAAACATAAAACAATAATAATAATATGAAGTCTAGTAAAAAACCATCCATTAAGAAGTCATTTCGATTATTCGATTTTCATGTGTTAGACCAAACAACTAAAGAGAATTCGGATAATGATGACGATGATAATAGCGATGAAGAAAGAGAGCATACAAATAATCAACAATTTGTTATACAGATGTTTGGTATTAACGAAAAAGGAGAAACTGGTTGCATATTTATACAAGATTTTCAACCATTCTTTTATATCAAGGTTGGTAAGAATTGGGATCATTATACGATGGAATGTCTTTTAAGTGAGATGAAGAAAAAAATAAAAAAGTTTCATCATGATTCTATTGTTTCATATGAATTGGTCGATCACTATAAATTGTATGGGTTCAGTGGTGGAAAAAAACATAAATTTATAAAAATTGTATTCAAAAATTCCATTGTTATGAATAAAGTCAAAAATCTTTGGTATTATTATCCTAAAAATGATTCAAATGATAATGAAGCACCAACTCGTCTCGAAAGACGCCGTGTTGATTTTAAGTTCAAAGGTATATCATTAGATCTATACGAAAGTAATATTCCTCCTTTATTAAGATATTTTCATATTCGAAACATAAGTCCTTCTGGATGGGTATCTTTCTATACAAATCGAGTCATGAAGATCCAAAACAAATCAACTACATGTGATTATGAATGCATATGTCCTTTGAAAGAATTACTTCCTGATAGTGAAAAAGAAACCAGAGTTCCTTACAAAATATGTAGTTTTGATATTGAGGCTAGTAGTAGTCATGGTGATTTTCCTGTTCCTGTAAAAACATATAAACGACTTTCTACCAATATTGTAGACATATTTATAACAAAAATTGTTACTACAAAAGATCCGAAATTATTATCTAAATTATTATCTAAGATCATTTTAGCTGCATTTGGTCATACAAAATATGATGACGTTGATACAGTATATCCGAAAAAGCCTCAATCAAAAGAAAAAATCACAAAGCTTATCAATATATTATTGAATAAATCGATCAATGCTGCAAAAAAAGCAAACACAGAAGAAGATAATAGTAAAATTTTAACTATTGATAATATGTTTGATAAAATAAAAGAACATCATTTTCAAAATACAGATGATAGTGGGGACAAGGGAGATCATGATGATAATGATTGTACTATAGATGAACCAATAAAAACATTCAAATCTCAATCTAATACACAAACTATACAAATTGATAATAAAAAAACGGCAATTGATGTCTTGACAGACCCAAAACTAAATCGTGATGAAAAAATACAAATTTTGAATGATGTTATGACGTTGTTGTTTCCACAATTAGAAGGTGATAAAGTTACTTTTATTGGTTCTACATTTTTAAGATATGGTGAAACTGAACCTTATTTAAATCATTGTTTAGTAGTAGGTAGTTGTGATGATGTCGATGGTGCGGTTATTGAAACTACTAAAACAGAAAAAGAGTTGTTATTGAATTGGACCGAATTAATACAAAAAGAAAATCCTGATATTATCATCGGTTACAACATTTTTGGTTTTGATTATGAGTTTTTGTTTCGTCGCTCACAGGAAAATGAATGCGAACGTGAGTTTTTGTTATTATCGCGTAAAATTAATGAATTATGCGCGAAATTTCCTTATGATGACCCTACAAATATATCAATCGAAAATACGAAAATGGCAATTGCGAGTGGTGAATATGATTTACGATATTTTAAAATGACTGGACGTTTACAGATAGATATGTATGCTTATTTTCGGCGCGATTTCAATTTGGCGTCTTATAAATTAGACGATGTTGCTGGTGAATTTATCAGTGATAATGTCAAAAAAATCATATGTAATAATCATCCTTCCTATGGTGATGTTACCGAATTATATAGTCAGAATTTGATGGGTTTACATAAGGATGATTATATTCATATTGGATTCGTCGGATTTACTTCGGATTATTATAAAGATGGAAAAAAATTCCGTGTTTTAGATATAATACGTGATTATGAAGATGTAGAAACGAAAAACAAATACAATGTTATTATTATTGGAGGTCATGAACACATAGATAGTTCAAAACCAATAAAATGGACCATGGCAAAAGATGATGTCAGTCCACAAGATATATTTAGATTATCGAATGGTTCTGCCAGTGATCGTGCAAGGGTTGCAAAATATTGTATTCAGGATTGTAACCTGGTTCATCATTTGATGAACAAAATCGATGTAATCACCGGGTACGTAGAAATGTCTAGTATTTGTAGTGTGCCGATTAGTTTCTTAGTATTTCGTGGTCAAGGTATCAAACTTACTAGTTATGTTGCTAAAAAATGTAGAGAAAAAGATACGTTGATGCCGGATATCGATAAAACAGGTGATGCAGACGGATATGAAGGTGCAATTGTATTACCACCTAAGTGTGCAATGTACATGGATAATCCGGTTGCTTGTGTAGATTATGCATCTTTGTATCCATCTTCTATGATTAGTCAAAACTATTCCCATGATAGTAAAGTTTGGTCAAAAGAATATAATCTCAAAGGAGATATAATAAAAATTACTGGTGAAATGGATAGTTCCGGTAATTTTATATATGATAATATTCCTGGATATCATTATATCGATATGGAATTTGATACATATAAATATATTCGTAAAACGCCTACCTCTCGTGCTGAAAAAACAAAAGCAGGTAAAATAGTTTGTAGATGGGCTCAATTTCCAAACAACAAAAAAGGTATTATGCCCTCTATTTTGGAGGAGCTATTAAAAGCCCGTGCTGACACACGTAAAATGATAAAAACTACAAAAGATCCGTTCATGCAAAATATTTTGGATAAACGCCAGCTTGGTTATAAGGTAACAGCGAATTCGCTTTATGGACAATGTGGATCAAGGACATCGACATTTTATGAGAAGGATGTCGCGGCTGCAACTACTGCGACGGGTCGTATGATGATTACCTATGCAAAACGTATGATTGAGGAAGTGTATGGAGATTTAGTTTATGATACCGCTGCATATGGTGCAGTAAAATGTAAAGCTGAATATGTATATGGCGACACGGATAGTGTATTCTTTACATTCAATTTGGAAAATCCGAATACAGGAGAAAAAATCCGCGGTAAGCCTGCTCTAGAAGCAACAATCGAAATCGCACAAGATGTTGCTGCATTATGTACTAGATATTTGAAACCACCGATGGAACTCACATATGAAAAAACATTAATGCCATTTATTCTTCTTTCTAAAAAGCGGTATGTTGGAATGCTCTATGAGACCGATCCTAATAAGGGTAAATTGAAGTTCATGGGTCTTTCATTGAAACGTCGTGATTCTTGTGATTATTTAAAGGATGTATATGGTGGTATTCTAAAAATATTAATGGATACAAAACGTACAAACTCGATCGATGCGTCTATTGAATATTTGAATCAATGTCTGAATGAACTCATAGAGGGTAAAGTATCTATGGATAAACTGATGATTACTAAAGCACTTCGTAGTGATTATAAAAATCCAGCAACAATAGCACATAAAGTATTAGCAGACCGTATTGCAAAACGTGACCCGGGTAATAAACCAAAACCAGGTGATCGTATGAAATTCGTCCATTTTGTATGTGCAGAAACAAAAGATGGAAAGAAACCATTACAGGGTGAAAAAATAGAAACACCGGAATTTATTATACAAAACAACCTACAAATAGATTATAATCATTATATTACTAATCAATTGATGAAACCACTTCAGCAACTATTTGGTTTGGCTTTGGTAAATATATGGGAAAAACAAAATAATAAAAGAGAAATAACGATATATAACAAGGATATGCAACAATTATTTGATGAATTTCCTGACATAGAAATATTTATGAAAAAGAAGGAAAAATATTGTTCTGCCAAAATAAAAACAATATTATTCGATGGTGTTCTTGATAAAATATACAATAAAAAAAATGGCATACAGACTCTAAATATGTTCTTCAAACCCAAATAATATATTATTGAACAACATACAGAAGATACAAAACAAATTTTGAAATATAGTCTTTTCACTACATTTTTTTATATTTTTTTGATTTTCGATTTTTTTTTAGTTTACGAGAGATATGTTTTTTAGTTTTTTTCAACTTTTTATCAATGCCTCGTCCATGGAATTGATGAAAACAATCTCTTATTGCCATTACTTTATTTCTGGAAACTGTTTTACCACAATCGTTTATACATACATCACATGAATAATCAATCATAATAACATTTTTATAACCATAATGTTCAGCAAACTTCAATAATTCTTGTGTTGTAATCTCATTGAAGTTCTTTTTTTTTGTTTGTTCATATGCTTCATTCGTAATTTTTATCATTTCTTCATTATAATCTTTAATTCGGCGGGGATATTTTTCTAACCATTCGTCCCAATATTCTTTTCGCTTTTCTATTTTTAAATTTACTAAATATTCAAAATATTTATCACTATTCAAAACTTTATCACCTGTATTCAATTTCCCTCCTTTGGCGAATACTACGTAAATATTCATATGTTCAGAATCTTTTTCTCCAATTGAAAACTTTTTATTAATAATTTGAGTAGTAATTTCCTCGTCTTGATAATCAATTTTACGGTTTTTATCTTTCAAATATAGTACACTACCGTATAATGTTTGTTCTCTATCTGATAAAATTTTTAAACCACATTTATGAAAGAGATCTGATACTGTTGACGCATTTTTTAAATTTTCTAAAATTTCTTTTTGCATTTCTAATACACAATCAACCTGACGTAAACTTGCAATTAATTTATTGTTTACTAATGGAGAATTATTCTTATCAATAAATTCATTTATTTTTGTTGTAATAGAATCCAACATATATTTGTCGTCTGTTCCATAATTTGCGAATCCAAAAGGAGCATATGTTATTTTGTTGAAATATTCTAAATTATTTGACACATTTATATATTCAGCATCATCAGCATCAGCATCATCAGCATCATCAGCATCATCACTATCGTCATTGTCATCATCATCACTATCGTAATTATTATTAATAAAATTAACAGAACCATGAGATAAAATTAAAAAGTAAACTATTGAATCGTTTTCTGGGATAATGTCATTATAAGTATCATCTATATCATCTTTAGCAATGTATTTATTAAAATCAAATATTTTTTTATTACTATTACTATTTAGTTTCTTACTATTATTCCCAATAGGTGAAAATTTATAAGTTTTTTTTCTATTATTTTTATTACTGTTTATTTTAAGACTCGGTTTTTTCTGACTCATTATATTGTATATTATTATGTTATATTATATTCTAAACCCTGTTATTTCCAGATAAATCACTATACATAATAGGAAACTCAAACGTATACGACAGTTCATTTGATTGACCGAATTCATTATCTAAATAATTACTAAGTATGTTAGTCAAATTTGTACTAATGCCATCAAAAATATGACTTAAATTATTCAAATTATTGTCGATATTGGTTCTATTTCTATTGTTTGGTCTATTTGGTGTATTAAAAGATGCATCATGAATATCCGGTAAAGAATAATCACGAATATCATATCTACATACTGGACACCTTACATTTGAGCGAAACCAATTTTGTATCGAATCTTCACAAAAACAATGACCACAATGTATTATTTGCCGAATATCTTCGCCTTCTTCAAAATCGGCCAAACTAATTGGACATCTATGATTTATTAGTTCGATAGATTCATCGTATGTGATAATTCTTGTTGCACTATTAATTTGTTCTCCAGTAGGGTATACAACTACATCTTGAAATCGCGGTGGATTCAAAAGACTACCAGACAAATCCAAGAATGGGTAAATAACATATGATAATATTTGAGATTGATAATTATTTTGTCTAGTTCTCGTAGTTGGTCGGGGAATTTCACTCCTTCTATTAGTATTGTTTCTACTATTAGATTGTGTTGGTTGTTCTCTACGATTAGTATAATCATATGTTGGATCTACATAAGTTCTTGAATAATATTGTCGTTGAACTAATAAAGATAAAATTTGTAAAATCATCCTGATATTTTCGGAATATTCTCTCATACGATCATCCTGTGAATGTAATACTTCTCTTAATAATTGAATAATATTTTCGTTTTCATAATTGTTTCTTCTATTATATTGTCTTTGAGTTCTCGGATTTTCATTTATAATTTCATCTATCATATTTTGTAATGTATTTGAAATAGTACTTCGATTATCCATATAGATAATAAATATAAAGATAACTCTATATATTATATTATAATTTAAATAAATAAAACTGTTATAATGGACTTATCTAAATATCATAATAAAGGTATGACTGGATTAGAAAACCTTGGTAATACGTGTTTCCTAAACTCATGCATGCAAGTTATGAATCATACTTATGAATTGAATCATTTTTTGGATATGAAGAAATACAATCTAAAAACAGACATGCCTGATTCGAATATTTTATCTGAATGGGATGATTTACGTAATATAATGTGGAGTGGTAACGGTGTAGTTACCCCGCGACGTTTCGTAATAAATGTACAACAAATCGCGTCAATGAAAAACAAGGAAATTTTTACTGGTTGGGCACAAAATGATATGCCCGAGTTTTTACTATTTTTCATTGACTGTATTCATAATAGTATTTCTCGTGGTATAAATATGAAGATCAAAGGTAATAAACAAAATAATACTGATGAAATGGCAGTTGTATGCTATAAAATGTTAAAAACAATATATGAAAAGGAATATTCCGAAATTATGAATATCTTTTATGGTATTTATGTGTCTGAAATTATTTCTAAAGACACAGGTAAATGTCATGTTATGAAACCAGAAACCTATTTTATGATAGATCTTCCAGTTATGGATGAAATAGTAATGGCTAATAATATTTATGAGTGTTTCAATTTATATACAAGAGCTGAGATACTAGAAGGTGATAATGCATGGTTTAATGAAAAAACCAATAAAAAGGAAGATATTAAAAAACAAATCACATTTTGGAATTTCCCGAATATTTTAGTTATTGCATTGAAACGTTTTACACCGGATGGTATGAGTAGAATCAATACATTGATTGATTTCCCACTCGAAAATCTTGATTTATCAAGATATGTGCGCGGTTATTCTGCTAATACATATATATACGATTTATATGGGGTATGTAATCATTCTGGTGGTGTAATGGGAGGGCATTATACAGCATTTGTAAAAAATGCAGAGAACAATTGGTTACATTTCAATGATAGTAATGTTGAAGTAGTAGATAATCCTGAAAGAATAGTATCTCCTTTGGCATACTGTTTATTTTATCGTAAAAAAAATACCTTATTATAATATAATAGTATTAATATGTTTGAATCATATACCAATAGTAAAACAAAATATGCTGATAAAATGCGTGAAATAGAAGACAGTTCATCTAACAAAGTTGATCCTTCAAATACAAATACAAATACAAATAAATATTCACCATATGTAGATTCAAATACGAACGGTTCATCGACTACTGGATATACTTGGGAAGATTTATTCAAAGATATTTTCAACAAAACTTCTTTTTTTTATTTATTATTATTTTTAGGCATATATATTTTTATTTATTTTATGTTAGGATTTTTCTTTAATAAAGGTACCGATAATTCTAGTTTCGAACTAAAACTAAGTCGCATGTTAGATTTTATGTTTTTAACATTTTTGCTCATTGTAATAATATCGTATCTATATTCTTCAAATTCAGAAACAACTAATAACACATTCAGTAATTCTATTAATAATTATTTAGTATATTTGATGAATCCTTCATCTATAATAACATCCTTTTTATTTTTAGTTGTATTATATTTGATTATTTATTTATTTAGAGTTCCAACTGACCGTAATATAAAACCAATATTTATATCTATTCTTGAAACATTCGGTTGGTTGACTTTCATTTTGATTTGCATTATTGCCTTTTTTAGATTTATATTAGGTATTCCTATACATATGTTATTAACTAATTTTTGGAATTCATTACCTGAAGATAATAATATCGTGGATAATTCTAATAATAAAATTACAAAAAAAATAGATAATTCTAACAATATAATTCGCGATGAAGTCTTTAATATTTCAAACAATATCTATACATATGATGACGCAAAAGCCGTTTGTAAAGTTTACGGAGCAAAATTAGCAACTTATGATCAGTTAGAAGATGCATATAGTAAAGGTGCTGAATGGTGTAACTATGGTTGGTCTGATGGTCAAATGGCCTATTTCCCTACACAGAAATCAACATGGTCGAAATTACAAAAAGACGAAAAACGAAAAAATAATTGTGGACGACCTGGTATAAATGGTGGATATATGGGAAATCCTAATTTAAAATTCGGTGTAAATTGTTTCGGAAAGAAACCACAACCCACCCCTGCTGACCTAAATAGGATGAAAGCCGTAGAAACCACACCAAAAACACCTCAAGATATTGAACTAGATAAAAAAATAGAATATTGGAAAAAAAATGCGGATAAATTATTACAAGTAAATTCTTATAACAAAACAAAATGGTCTGAATATTAGGGTTTTGTTTGTATTTTTTCGTAAAAATATTGAATTTTTACGAAATTTGATTATGTTTTTATTATAATTCGTTTTTTTGTATGTTTTTTTGCAAGTTTTTCAAAATTTTTCTTGGTTCTCGATTTACCTGGACATTTCGTTATAAGATCAAAAACTTTATTAAATAATTCATTATCTACTGTTCCATTTATTTTCTCTTTTATTTTTGTTTTATCTATTGACCCGCCGATTTCTCCACCCTTGCTATAATATTCATTTGAAAATGATAACAACCCTGCTGGAATAATTAAATCATTGAATTTTGATACACCTAATTCTGATTTGCTTGTTTTACCACCCAACGAATTCTGTTTATCAATTTCTTTTTGTAATATATCTACCATTGGATATCCTCCTATGTTTAAAGAATTATTATATATGTATTTTCCTATCAAGTTCTCAATTTCCATGTTTTATATATTTTAAGTATATTTATTTGATTTTAAAAACTAATTTTTATAGGTTCTCTTTATATCCAAAGAAGTTGTTATTTCCCTTTTTTGTTTCAAATATTGAATTATATAATCTAATTGTTTTTTATCATGTATAATTTCAGCTAAACATTTTTCTATATATGTATAACTAAGTGGGGAATATTCCTTTTTTTCATAAACACGAAGTTCTCCATCCGTTATTCCTATTTTGTTTTCTAATAAATTGGATTCTTTCATATATTCACATATTGATTCAGTTAATTGGTGTTTGCTTTCACGAATTTTTTTTGTTTTTTCATTTATTATTTTTATTTGAGAATCCATTAAAACCCATGTTTTTACATTTTCTATGAATTGTTGTTTAGGATTTATAGGAACGATTTGACTCATTTATTATAATATGTTTTTGTTTTTATTTCATAATAAAAACAAAAATTGATCTAATATTTTCTTGATCTAATATTTTCTATTTTTACGAGTACCCTTATAGTTACGTTTATCTCTATAATTATGTGTTCCTTTATGGTGCTTTTTAGTTTTATTCATATGTTTTTCTTTATTATTAAAATTTTTTGCTGTTTTTTTATATATTTTTTTAGCTACTTTCATTGCTTGCTTCAATTTGAATTTTGGGTTTTTTGCTCTGTTTTCTTTGAAAACGCGGTTTACAACTTCTATCCAAGATTCTGCCATATAAATTATATAAAGATAATATAATTTATTGATATTTGTCTAAATATATTTAAGGTCTTCTACGTGATCTTCTATTACGTCTTGATTTTCTTCCTGATTTTTTTCCTCCTCTCTTTTTAGATCGTCTCTGCGCATATTGGCTACCAAGAGCTGGTACTAATAAGTCACCAATAACAGTTTTACCACCAACTAAATCACCTTCTTGTTGTAATTGTTGTTCACCACCTTCTTGTTGTAATTGTTGTTCACCACCTGTTTGACATCCGGTTTGTTGCTGTTGCTGTTGCTGTTGTTGACCACCTCTCATCAATATTAAATTTCCTTGTCCAGCTTGTTGTTGTCCGACACCACCATAAACACTTATACCATGTTCTGCAGCACCATTACCACCAAAAATACTTTTGTTGCCACAACCAGTCATTTTTTTACTACTTCTTCTACCACGTTTTGGCATATCTATATATATTTTATAGATTTTATTTCTAAAACACTTCAAATATCAAAAGAAGTAATTTGTATAATATTTGATTTTCTAATCATTTTTAGTAATAAAAATAAATTGACTAAAACAATAAAAATCAAAAATACATTATAAAAACAAATTACCCAAATGTACAAATATAACTCATTATACATTATTTGAGCGAATGGTTTCAACATTTCTTTTACATCCTTACGAATATCTTCATTTTTGAAAAAATCTATACATTTGTCTCTTATATTTTTCATTTTTATTTGTTTTAGACTAATACATTTAATAAAACATACAAACGAAAACTGTTTATTCGTATAAAAACTAGAACATTTTTATATGAATATCATAAAATGAGTGAAATTTATGATACAAATGAACCATTTGATTTCAATAAATTAGTATTAGCTAAACCTTCTCCTGTTACCGGAGGTAATTATTTCATCAAATGTTTAGTAAATAATGGGCCACTTTATATTCAACCTCCTAAATGTAAAACTAGACAGGGTATTTTAAAAGCAGGTAAACGTTTTTATACTGATTTGATTTTCACCAACGAAGACGAAAATTTTATTCAATGGATGGAAAATTTAGAGAACAATTGTCAACAATTTATTTATAATAATCGCGAAAAATGGTTCGATGGTGAAATGGAATTACATGATATTGAGAACTATTTTACATCACCATTAAAAATATTCAAATCTGGTAAATTTTATATTGCTCGTACAAATATATCAACTGTTTTAGGCAAAATTGGATTGAAAATTTATGATGAAAATGAGAACGAAGTTCCTATGGAAAATATTAATGATAAAACAAATATTATGACTATTTTAGAAGTACAAGGTATTAAATGTTCAACACGTAGTTTTCAAATCGAATTAGAAATGAAACAATTGATGGTTTTAAAACCACAAGACTTGTTCGAAAAATGTATCATAAAAACAAAAAACTCGAATATAAAACCATCCATTGATGCTAAACCATCGATTGATAACCTAGGACATGAGGATGTTGTTATAGAGAATGATATTGTAGTTGATACCCCTCTTGATATACCAATCGAAACAGAATATTTAGAAAACATGGAAACATCGGTACCATCTATAAAGAACGATGAAATAAAAATAGATCTAGAACCACCTCAATTGGATGAAACAATTGAGAACCAATCAAATACTGTTGAAAACGATCCAAACCAAGATAATTTAGACAAAATACCACCAATTGAAACGGACGGTATTGAAGAAGTCGAATTTAATTTAGAAGAATTAGAAAAGGCAGACGAAATACAAATCAAAAAACGAAATGATATTTATTATGAAATGTATCGTGAAGCACGTCAAAAAGCCAAGGTCGCCCGAGATTTAGCACTTTCTGCTTATTTAGAAGTCAAACGTATCAAAAATACCTATATGTTGGATGATATTGACGATAGCGATGAAAGTGATTTAGAATTAGATGAAGAAAATGATAATGAATAGTATTTTCAATATATTGAGAATCCTGAATCAAACTATTTTAGCAAATTTTTTTAAACAAACTATTTTAAACAAATACAATAAATAATTTTATCAACCGTTTATATAAGAAGAATGTTTGAAAACATCGCTAGTGCAATTAAGAAAATTTTACCAAAAGATCAAACCTCCCTTTATGTAATTTTATTACTGCTTCTTGTTTTTGCTGTATTTTTCTATTCTAATTCAAAAACACAATTTTTTGACTCTATGGAAACTGGTGTATCTACAGCTAGTGTTGAGAGAGCCCCTGCAGTTCCTAGTGAATCTATGATTGCCGCTCCTGCACCACAAGTAGCTGGTACTGGATATGCCCTACAACCTGTTGCCAATCCAAGTGATTTATTACCAAAGGATCAAAATAGTCAATGGTCTGCCTTAAACCCAAGTGCCATGAACAAGGGTGATATCTTAATGCCGGACCTTTTACAAGCTGGATACCATATTGGTTTAGATACCATTGGACAAACCCTACGTAATCCTAACTTACAATTACGTTCTGATCCTGTTATTTCTAAGGCTGATGTAGGACCTTGGAATAACAGTACCATTGAACCAGATTTAGGACGTGTTCCATTAGAACTTGGTGCTGGCGCTCGTTAATTATTATAATATTATTTAGGGGTTTTTGATTTTTTATATATTATATTTGTATAATATATAAAATGAATTGGGCCGTCACTTTTTACGCTGCTATTTTATTCTTTATTTTAACTCCTGCTGTCTTAGTCAGATTACCACCAAAGGGTGGTAAATTCACCGTTGCTGCCGTACATGCAGTAGTTTTTGCTTTAGTTTTCCACTTCACTCATAAATTCGTTTGGCAACTTTCTATGGGAATGGGTATGCCAAGACCTATTCGTAAGGAAGGTATGTACGAAGGTGCTGATGGTGAACAATCAAAAGAAGAAGAAGAAACGAAGAAATCCGCATAAATATTTTAACATTTAGAATCAATATATTTAGATAAATATATATTGATTTATATATAATATGCATTGGTTATTTAGTCTATATGTCGCGTTTTTATTTTTTATATTAACACCTGCTATTTTAGTAAGATTACCACCAAAAGCTGGTAAATTCACTGTTGCAGGTTTTCATGCAGTAGTTTTTGCATTGGTCCTACATTTTACTGGAAAATTAGTTTGGAATTTCAGTAGAAGTCTAGAAGGATTTCAAGAAGGAAATACAACATGCAAGCCAAATAGTAAATATACAGGAAAAGATTTAAATACTCCAAATGATGGTACAGGAGACCAATCTTGCGGAAATAATAATAAAACATTCTGTGATGGATTAGTTTATAATAATAATACAAAAGGATACTATACATATGATAAAAGTCAAAAATCAACAGAATGTGTTGTCAAAGTATCAGCGTCTTCAACAACAGCCGATGATGCACTAAAAAAAGCAGTTACTGGATTCATTCAACAATGTAAAGATACAATGAAGGGAACATCATCAGTTCTAACCCCTGCAGCATATAATAATGAGCCAAATATTACTTGCACTGGTATGACTGCTACTGAAAAAGATGTAAAAAACACATGCAAGGGCAATTCATCTTATGATTCAATAAGTAAAACTTGTACCTGGACAAAAAAATAACTTCATATTTATATATAAATGGATAAATATGATACTTTAGGTTATTTTATGTTTGGCTTCGTATTGATAGTATGTATCTACATTTATTTTCAAAATGCCGATGAATTCCAATTAAAATGTATTGTTTCCGGCGTTGATGGTAATAAATATTGCGTAAGAGAACGGTCTAAACTCAAAATAGCTGCTGATCTTTTAGCAACCGTCACAGAGAACTGTAAAAAACTCGTTCATTACGTCGGTGAGAAATATCCAAACCAAGATAATGTAAAACGTCTTGTTGCAGGATTCAATCCAAAAAAAATAAGTGAAACTCTACCAACTAGCGCATATACTGCATATAGTGAAAACAAGGGCGAAAAATTAGCATTTTGTCTTAATACTACAAAAACCGACAACGAGAACCTGATCGATGAAAATACACTTACTTTTGTGGCTATTCATGAATTATCTCATATTGCGACAAAATCCATCGGTCATAAAACCGAATTCTGGGATAACTTCAAGTTTTTATTAAAAGAAGCCAAAGAAGCAGGTATCCATAAACCAGTTGACTATAAAAAAGAACCTCGTGAATATTGTGGTATGAAAATCCGTGATAACCCTTATTATGATGCCTAGTTATAATAATATTATAAATATATATATATGAAAACATTTAGAAAAAAAATAAAAAATTCAAGAACTAGATCAAAAAAATCAAAAAAACAATGTGGTGGAAATGATAAAGTATTTCTTTTCAATACATTGAATCAAATATCAATGGAACCTAATAAAGACCCTTCATATACAGAAAAAGGTATTATTCATACAACAACAGTAGGTGCAATAAATATTGTCCGCGGGATAGCTTCTGGTTTCGCAAATATCATTGGTAGCTCAGGGTTTGATAGTACTATATATGATGAAAAACGAACAGACGCTTTAACAAATTTACAAAAGAGTTTACAACCAAATCAAAAAATATGTAATTTGAAAATAGAAATCGATAGTGGCCCTGAAGTATTTTTTATTCATAGTTATGGAAATTTATATGAAAAATCTTCACTCCCAATAAAATCATAAATCTTTATCAAACGTATTGTATTTATAACTAATATTTTTATAGTTTTTATGTTTGGTATCCACTTTATCATGTAGTTCATTTGTTAGTATTTTCAATTGTTTATCCATCTCATCTAGATATCGAATTAATTCTTTCTTTTTTACATTATCAATATCGTTGTTATTGTATGATTTTTTACGAATATTTCTAGACAAATGATGTCCCATTGAATAAAATATATACAATTTTTTATATATTTTATTTATTTTATTTATTTTATTTATTGATCATTTTTGAACCATAAGTATACCACAACACAATAGATAATATACTACCTGCTACAAATCCATTACCTGCACTCAATAATGATTTATTAACAAAATAATAAAACAACATTGGACCAATTACATAAGATAACAAAATGTAAAATAACATTATCATAAGGAATGTTTGAAAACTGTCAGCCATCATATATATACCTAAATATTTTTTATTATAGAATTCATTCTATTTCGCATTGTATTTTTTTCGAACGAATTTGTAATTATTCTATTGATTTTGGCATTGGGTTCACAATATCTAGAAAACACATGATT